>JAABUP010001205.1_pt1 | contig 54571 bp, 47 predicted proteins | sample 5559201 | NCBI WGS metagenome assembly JAABUP01 (sample SAMN10711887, study PRJNA513373) | rock metagenome | isolation source: Antarctica rocks | place: Antarctica | reverse complement strand
AACTTGAGAAACATCAACCGCAGATAGGTCTCCATCGGCGTCGACGGCCGACCTGCGGTCGGGTGGAAGAACGGTACGAACGGGCCGAAGAACACCTCGTCGTCCAGCAGACGGTCGACCCGCTGCAGCTCCACCGGCAGCCGGCGGACCTCGTCCGGGAGAACCGCCTCCCACAGGCTGACCTGCTCAGCATGAGTTCTCAGCATCCAACAACTCCCAGCCGCTCGACCCGATCCTTGGACCTATTCTCCCACGAACAGGTCCCCAATCAGCGGACATCAGCAGCAAAACCCGCTGCGCCGCAACGACTCAGGCTCCGACTTTTTCATGGGAAAGTAGCTAGCCGTGACGCTGCTGGCTCAGCTCTGTAACTGTTCGGATTATTTGGTTCTGGCTCAAGTTTCGTGAAGCTGACGGCTGGTCGATCGCGTCGAGGATCGACACCCGGTTCATGCGGTAGCCCGCGTGCACGGTGACGGTGCCCGGGACCAGCACAGCCGACGCCGCGGCCGCGTTGTGCAGAGAACGTGCAGCCTGTGGGCCGCACGAGCACAACTCGACCGGCTTCACGAAACTTGAGCCAGAACCAACTAATTTGGCGATTCACAGCTGGACCGGATCAAGCGCGGGCTGCCGAATGATCATGACCGGGACCATCCCGTCGCGCGGCGCACCCCGGGGAAAGTCATGAAGAGCTGGCCTTGAGATGTTTTGCCAGGGCGGTCCAGGTTTCGACGACGGTGTCGGGGTTGAGGGACATGGTGTCGATGTGTTGCTCGAGTAGCCATTGGGCGAGGTCGGGGTGGTCGCTGGGGCCTTGGCCGCAGATGCCGACATATTTGCCGCGGGCTTTGCACGCGGTGATCGCCGCGGCGAGCATGTACTTGACGGCGGGGTCGCGTTCGTCGAAGCCGGCGGCGACGAGCGCGGAGTCGCGGTCCAGGCCGAGGGTGAGTTGGGTCATGTCGTTGGAGCCGATGGAGAAGCCGTCGAAGTGGTCCAGGAACTGATCGGCGATGACGGCGTTGGACGGTACTTCGCACATCATGATGACCTGTAAGTCGTTGTCGCCGCGGCGCAGCCCGTGCTTGGCCAGCAGGTCGATGACGCCGGCTGCTTCGGTGAGGGTGCGGACGAACGGGATCATGATCTTGACGTTGGTCAGCCCCATCTGGTCCCGGACGTACAGCAGCGCTTCGCATTCCATGGCGAAGCAGTCGGCGAAATCGGGGGACAGGTAGCGGGCGGCGCCGCGGTAGCCGATCATCGGGTTCTCTTCGTGCGGCTCGTACAGCTTCCCGCCGACCATGTTGGCGTATTCGTTGGACTTGAAATCCGACATCCGCACGATCACCGGCTCGGGCGCGAACGCCGCGGCGATGGTGGCCACACCTTCGGCGACGCGCTGCACGAAGAACGCCCGCGGACTGTCGTAGGCGGCGATGGTGTCGGCGATCTGGTCGCGGACCGGGCCGGTCAGAGAGTCGAAGTCCAGGAGGGCTTTGGGGTGGATGCCGATCTGCCGGTTGATGATGAATTCCAGCCGGGCCAAACCGACCCCGTGATGGGGGAGCCGGGAGAACGCGAACGCCTGCTCGGGGGTGCCGACGTTCATCATGATCTTGACCGGGATGTCCGGCATCGCCTCCATCGTGGTCTCTTCGACCGCGAAGTCCAGAATGTCCGGGTAGATGTAGCCGGTGTCCCCTTCCGCGCAGGACACTGTGACGGGCTGCCCGTCGGACAGTTGCCGGGTGGCGTCACCGGTGCCGACGACGGCGGGTATGCCCAGTTCCCGGGCGATGATCGCGGCGTGGCAGGTCCGGCCGCCGCGGTTGGTCACGATCGCCGAGGCTCGTTTCATGATGGGTTCCCAGTCCGGGTCGGTCATGTCGGCGACCAGCACGTCACCGGGGGTGAAGGTTTGCATCTGGTCGATGGAGGACAGGATGCGAACCGGGCCGGCGCCGATCTTCTGCCCGATGGCCCGACCTTCGATCAGCGGGGTGGGCCCCGGCTCGGCGAGTCGGTAGCGGACGAGAGTGCCGGCGGCCTGACGGGATTTAACCGTTTCCGGTCGGGCCTGCAGAATGTACAGCCGGCCGTCGATGCCGTCCTTGCCCCATTCGATGTCCATGGGGCGGCCGTAGTGTTCCTCGATGGTCAGAGCCTGGCGGGCCAACTCGCTGACCTCTTCGTCGGTCAGGCTCAGCCGCCGCCGATGGTCGGCGGGTACGTCGACGAATTCGGTGGTGCGCCCGACGGAGGTGTCGGTGGTGTACACCATTTAGTTTCCTTACCGCCGACGCCGCGTTTGAGGATCGCCGGCCGCCCGGCCCGCAGCGCGGGTTTGTAGACGTAGAACTCGTCCGGGTTGACGGCGCCCTGCACGACCCCTTCGCCCAGGCCGTAGGCGGAGGTGAGGAACACGGCGTCGGTAAAGCCGGATTCGGTGTCCATGGTGAACATGACCCCGGAGGCGGCGATGTCGGAGCGGACCATCTGCTGCACACCCGCGGACAGGGCGACCGTCTCGTGTTCGAATTGGTGGTGCACGCGGTAGGCGATGGCCCGGTCGTTGTAGAGGGAGGCGAACACCTCTTTGATGGCCAACAGGATCGCGTCGATACCGCGGATGTTGAGGAATGTTTCCTGCTGGCCGGCGAACGAGGCGTCAGGCAGATCTTCGGCGGTGGCGCTGGACCGGACCGCGAAAGACCGCCCCAGGTCGCCACCGGATAGTTGGTGGTAGGCCGACCGGATATCTGCCTCCAGATCGGCCGGGAACGGCTGGGCCACGACAGCCGCGCGGAGCCGTTTACCCACTGCTGCGAGTTCCTGGACGTCGTCGGTGTCCAAACCATCCAGCGCAGCCTTGATGATCTGCGCCAGATCGGTCTGGTCCAGAAACCGCCGGTAGGCATCGGCGGTGGTGGCGAACCCGCCCGGAACCGCTATTCCAGCCGACGCCAGGTTGCTGACCATCTCACCGAGGGAGGCGTTCTTCCCGCCGACCTGCTCCAGATCGGCCAAACCGATCTCGGCGAACCACTTCACCGTGGGATTTGGGGGCACTGCGGTCATGGCGAGGTCCTTTCGACGTTGACAGGGAACGTGGCCATCTTCTGCAAAATGACTGTCGACATTTCTTCGACGGATTTTGCTGACGAGTTGATCACCGGGATGCGGTGCGCAGTAAACATCGCCTCGGCGCGGCGCAGCTCGTAGGTGCACTGCTCCAGCGAGGCGTACCGCGAGTTGGGTCGCCGTTCCTGCCGGACCTGGCTCAGCCGCGCCGCCGTGCTGACCATCCCGAAACACCGCTGCTGCAACGCCCGGATCGGTAGTGGCAGTTCCGCGCTGGTCAGGTCTTCGTCGACCAACGGATAATTCGCCACGAACACGCCGTGCTGCAACGCCAGGTACATGGTGGTTGGGGTCTTGCCGCAGCGGGACGGGGCGACCAGGATGACGTCGGCCTTGTTCAGTGCCCGCATGCTCTGTCCGTCGTCGTGTTCGATGGCGTACTCCACCGCCGCCATCCGCGAGTTGTACCGTTTGATGTCGCCGACACCGTGCAGCCGGGCCGGCACCCGCATTCCCTTCGTGCCCAGGATCGATTCGACCTGAGCCATATGCATGCCGAAGAAATCGATGATGGGGCACCGTGACTGGTGCAGCTCGGCGCGGATCTCATCGACCGCGGCAGTGGTGAACGCCAGCGGCGTCACCGGCCCGTCCATCGCAGCATCCAAGATCCCCACGACCCGGCGGGCTTCCTCGACGGTGGAGATGAAGGGGATCAACCTGCGGTCGAAGAGCAGGTCCGGGAACTGGATGAGCAGCGCGTTGCCCATGGTCTCGGCGCTGATACCGGTGCTGTCGGACAGGAAGAACACCGGCACCACTGACGGCGCCGCGCTGCCGGGGTGGTTAGCTGCCTTCAGGCCATCTCCGGCTTCGGTGGTCACGATCAGACCGATGCGGTGACGTCGGTGACGGCCGCGATGATCTCCTGGTGGACCAGCACCACGGGCCTGTTGCCGTCGATCGTGATGACCAGTGGCCCGTATAAGCGCAGCAGCGGCTCGGTGGTTTCGTCGTAGATGGCCAGCCGTCGGGAGATGACCTCGGCAGTGTCATCCTCCCGGCCCCGCTGCAACGCCCGGTGCAGCAGCTCCTCGTCAAGCACCGCCAAAAGGATCACCGCGTCCAGGCCGTCACCCTCAACCTGGGCATCGAGCCACGCGACCTGCTCGGGAGTCCGGAGAAAGCCGTCCAGCACAAAGCCCCCTCGGGCGTCCAGTTCCAGGAGACGGGCGGCCAACATCACCTGGGTGACGGAATCCGGCACGAGCTCCCCGGCTGCTAGGGCAGCGGCGACCTGCGTGCCCATGGGCGTCTTGTTGGCAATGTTGGCGCGGAAGATATCGCCGGTCGAGATGTGCGGGATACCCCAATGCGGCGCGAGCAGCGCGGCCTGCGTGCCCTTACCGGCCCCTTGCGGGCCGAAGATCAACAGTCTCACGGACGATCCTTGCGGTGTTTGGGGTCACCTTTGGTCAACCCGCATTCGATGAGGCCGCCGCCGGTATCGGCCAGCCTGACCCAAATGGCTCCTCGGCGGCGTCGGATAAATGATGATATGCAGAACATCGGTACCTGTTGAGTGTCACTATCTTCCCTGGGCCAAGCGCTCTACGGTGACGTTCGTGACCGGTACCACCGCGATTGTCTTGTATTGTTCGTTAGCGTTTGCTGGTGAGGATTTGGCCACGGGCCGACTTGAGGACTCATAGGTCATCGTTGTTCGCGGCGTAGTGGACCTTGGTCCCGGTGTTCCCGGATTCCGGCGCTGCCTCGCCCCTGGTTGATGAATGCGACGCGATCGCTTTGAATGGCGTCGGCGACCGCGGGGTGCGACCGCCGAGTAGAACACGGACGGGACGATGTAGTTCGCGTTCAGTTGCTCGGAGGCAACGGTGTCGGCGGTCGCGGTCGCTGCGGCGAGCAGTAGGTCATCAGTGATCTCGTGGGCGCCGGAGTCGAGCATTCCACGGAAGAATCCGGAAACTCCAACACGTTATTGATCTGGCTGGGGTAGTCCGAACGGCCGGTGGCCATGATGGCGGCGTGTTTGCCTGCGGCGAACGGGTCGACCTCGGGGTCCCGGTTGGCCAGCGCGAACCCAATGGCCTGCTCGGCCATGGTGGTGATGTCCTGCCCGGTGCGCAGGGGCCGACACGTCGATGAAAACATCCGCCCCTACAAGCATCTCGCTCAAGGTGCCGCGAGCGCGGCGGGGGTTGTGGTGTCGGCGGTGCAGCGGCGATATTCCGTCCAAGTGTGGGTTATCGGGATCGATTGCGCCGTTGCGGTCGCAGCCGATGATATCGCTGAACCTTGCCGAGCTGTTTAAACGGCGCGGCCTTGTCCTCCATGACCGGCATGGCCACGGCGGGTCCGACGTTGCCCAGGCCCAACACGGCGGATCCGTCGATGACCACGGCGACAGTGTTGCGTTTGATCGTGAGCCGGCGGGCGTCGGCGGGGTTGTTTGCGATCGCAACGCACACCCGGGCCACCCCTGGCGTGTAGAAGTCCAACGGCGCCGTCCGTGTTCCCAATCGCGCACGGTGGTAGGGGCGACCCGATCAGCCGCCCGGCGTTCTCGAGGGAGGCCTCTGAATCGGGTGCGCCACTGCGGACCATGGATGCCCGGTCCACGGCTCAGCCGACGAAGTCGAGAGAGGCGGCGATGATGGATTCGGCGTCGATGTGGTGGTAGCGGTAGACGCTGTCAAGGTCGCCGGATTGGCCGAATCTGGTGACGCCGAGATGGGCGGCGGGGACTCGGTTGATGTTGGCGAGGAAGGCCAGTGTGTGGGGGTGTCCGTCGAGGACGGTGACCATGGGTGCGGCGCGGCCGGCCGGGAGTACGACGTCCAGGATCCAGTCCGGGGCTTCACCGAACCCACGCCGGGCCTGCACTGCTTCGAACAGCAGGCCTGGGTTGGTGACGACGACGACGTCGGCGTCGAAGCCCTGTGCGGCGAGTCGGTCGGCTGCGTGTAGGGCTTCGGTGGTCATCGCGCCCATGGTGGCGATGGTCAGTGCCGGCTGTGCGGCACGGCGCAGGAGGTAGGCGCCGGCGACCACGTTGCGTCGGCGTCGCTCCCGCGCGGTTGGATCTGTTGGTATTGCGGCCAGGTTCTGGTCGACCGGTCGTGTCGAGAGGCGCAGGTAGGCGGACTTGCCGCCGGGCCGCCCGATCTGGGCCATGACGGCCAGCAGCGTCCACTCGGTTTCGAGCGCGAACGCGGGTTCGTAGGTGAGGCAGTCGGGTTGTTCGAGCCCGACCGACGGGGTAGTGATCGACTGGTGGGCGCCGCCCTCAGGTGCGAGGGTCACCCCGGACGGGGTGCCGACCAGGATTGATTGACCACCGGCGTAGATGCCGAAAGACCATGGTTCCAGCGCCCGTTCGACGAACGGGTCGTACATGACGCCGATGGGGATCAGTGGTTGACCCCATCGGCTCCAGGTGGCTCCGAGTTCGCCCATCGCGCCGACGAGGTTGCCCTCGGCGATGCCCAGTTCGATGTGCTGGCCGGTGGGGCGCTCACGCCAGTGCACGATCGTTTCGCTGTCGTCGGCGAACCAGTTGTGTCGTTCATCGTGTGACCAGACGCCGACCTTGTTGACCCAGCCAGCAAGGTTGGTGCTGGAGCTGACGTCGGGGGTGATGGTGACGATGCGGGCACCGACCGCGGGTTGGGCACGGGCGAGGTCCAGCAGCGCCCGGCCCAGGGCGGCCTGGGTGGTGGCGACACCGTGTGGGGTTCGACCCAGGTCGATCGGCACGTCGTAGGTCGGCAGCGGCGGGATCGCCTCCCGCTGCAGCCGGCGCGCTGTTGCGGCGCAAGCCATGGACTCTGCGCTGTCCGCATCGAAGGTCGCCCAGCGGTCGTCGAGGCGCACCCCCAACCGGTTGGCCAGGTCGGCGAGTTGGTTGGCGGTCAGCAGCGCGGAGTGGTTCTGTGGGTGTCCTTCGGTGGCCAGGCCATAGGCCTTGACGGTGTAAGCGAAGATGACCGTCGGGCGGGTGTCGTCGATCGCCCGGAAGGCATCGCCGAGGGCGCGCATGTCGTGTCCGCCGAGGTTGCGCACGGCCGCGAGCAGGTCGCTTTGGGTAAGGTCGGCGATCAGCGCGCGAATGGCCTCGGCCTGCGGACCGTTCCCGGGCAGGTGGTCGCGCACCTGCTCGGCCGTATAGCGGAGCAGCCGCTGGTACTCGGGATTGCTCATCTCGTCGATGCGCTGCCGCAGGGCGTCCCCGCCGGGTCGTGCGAACAGGGCCTGCAGGTCGTGGCCGTACTTGACGGTGATCGTCTGCCAACCTGCCGCGGCGAACATGCCTTCCAGTCGGTGGGCACCGATGTTGGGAATCACCCGGTCCAGCGACTGACGGTTCAGGTCGACGATCCACACCACTTCGCCGAGCTCGGAGACCATCGGGTCGATGATCGCCTCCCAACAGGCGCCCTCGTCGAGTTCGGCGTCGCCGACCAGCGAGTACTGCCGTCCGGTTCCCGCGCCGCCGAAGTGTTGGTCGACGTAGCGGCGGGCAAGTGCGCCCCAGATCGGGGCGGTTGCGCCGATACCTACCGAGCCGGTGGAGTAGTCGGCCGCATCAGGATCCTTCGACCTGCTCGGGTAGGACTGCAGACCACCGAACTCCCGGAGCCGGGTCAGATACGACTCGTCCAGTTCACCGAGCAGGTACTTGATCGCATGCAGCACCGGCGACGCATGCGGTTTGACCGACACCCGGTCCTCGGGACGAAGGTGGTGGAACCACAGCGATGTCATGACCGACGTCATCGACGCGGACGAGGCCTGATGCCCACCGACCTTCAGACCGCTCGGGTTGGGGCGGACATGGTTGGCGTGGTCGATGATCGCCGTCGAAAGCCACCGGACCCGTGCCTCGATCGAGGTCAGAACCTCGACCGGCACCGCAGCCGCGGCGTCGGAATTAATGCTGGGCAGCGGCGCGGCGGTGGTCATCGGAGTGCTCCTCTATCTTGGCAATACAGAAGGCAATGAGACAACATCATTCGCATGTGTACAACTGCCTGGCTATTGTGTGAGCAATCTGCACGCCACCGGGTGTACGACCCTGATCGGAAGTGAGCGAAATGCCCGCTGTAGACGCCCTCGACGCCCGACTGCTGCTGGCATTGACCGCTCAGCCCAGAGCGACGACCATGGCCCTCGCCGAAACGGCGCAGGTATCCCGCAACACCGTCCAAGCCCGGTTGAACCGCTTCGACGCCGGTGTGCTGCGTTCGTTTGGGCACCGGATCGACCCCGCGGCCCTGGGCTACCGACTGACCGCCTTCATCACCATCACCCTCCGCCAACAGGAACTCGACGAGGTCGCAGCTGCCCTCGCCGAAGTCCCCGAGGTGCTCGAGGTCTACGGACTCAGCGGCCCGGTCGACCTGCTCACCAGGGTCGTGGCCAAAGACGCCGACGACCTGTACCGCATCGCCGGCCAGATCCTGGCAACCCCGGGCGTCGAACGCACCGAAACCGCACTTACCATGCGCAACCTCGTCCCGTACCGGGTCAACCCACTGCTGCAACGCCTGTCCGGCCACTAGCCGAGTTGCCACCCACGAGTTGCCGCGCCCGCCCCGCGCAACGGGTGCACAGCGCACTTCGGCATCATCGCCACTCACCACCAGCATCGGGCGGCCAACAGTGAGCAACCGATGCAGGCGTCGGACGCGAGCCCGTCGTGCATGCAGTTCTCGCGCCTTACCTGGTTCCGCACACGTTGATCGGTGAACCAAGCCCACACGCGCGTTCTGACGTCGAGGTTCAGGTGGGTGGCGGTGGTCGTGGGCGTGGTCACGGTAGTACCCGGCCCTCTCGGGTGGCGATCAGCACCCCGTGCGTACCGAACGGCGCGATGGGAGTCGGGAGTGCGGTCACAAGCGCCGGGTCGCCTCTGAAGCGACGTGTTTGAGCCCGTCGACCATGGCCTGGATACGTTCGGCGCTCACCGGGCGGGCGAACCCGGTCAGCCGGACGGCGATGCGGGGATACTCCGCGGGAGTGGAAACCGGCACCACGATCGACTCGACGTCATAACGTTGCCCTGGCGCCAGCTCAGGGTCGTAGAGGTCGTGCAACTCAGCGGTCACCTGCCGTACCATGTGCTCGTGCCGGGGTAACCGCTCGTTGAGTTCGAAGGCCGACACCGCGCGCTGATGCCGCTCGAGGATGTCCGGCGCACTGATGAGCAACGAGTACCCCCTTACGCGTAGCCGCTCCAGCAGGGCTCGGGAAAGGCCGGCGCCATCCCTGCCGTCGTCAGGGCTTCGAGCGAGCCACTGATCGACCTCCGCCTCCGGTGCATCGACGAAGAAGGCAGCTCCAAGGGGCGGGACGATGGGTGTGCGATGACCGAGCGGAAAGGACTCAGGAAGGGACTTCGGGCCGGCGGCGAGCACCTGGACCCCGTCGTCGCGGATCTGGGCGAGGACGCTGCAATTGAGCGAGAACTCGGCACCTAGCGATTCCACCTGCGATCGGATGGTCTCAGCCAGCTGAGTTGCCAGGATCAGCTCGGGATCCGGCGCCGCGATGAAGGACCCCGGCGAAAACCTTCCGTATCCGCCCTGGAAGAAGAGCAGCGGCAGGGTCGATCGCTGTACCCCGAGGTGCCGGACCCGACCGAGGACGATGAAGTGGTCGCCCGCTCCGCGAACGTCCTCGAAGGTGCACTCGAGCCAGGACACAGCGTCGGCGAGAATCGGTGAACCCAGCGGTCCGGGCCGCCAGGGTGTGCCGGCGAACTTGTCGGCCCCACCGGTGGCCAGTTGTCGGCAGACGAACTCCTGGTCGGAGGCCAGGACGTTCACGCAGAACGATGCCGCGCGCCGCACATAGGCGAAGCTCCCCGAGTTCTTCATGGGGAAGAACGCGATGAGAGGCGGATTCATCGAGACCGACGTGAAGGTCCCGACCACCATGCCGGCGGGGTTCCCGTCGTCGGAGATCGCGGTGACAACGGCAACTCCGGTCGGGTAGTGGCCCAACGTCTCACGAAATAGCGCGCTGTCGATCGTGTCGTCCATTCCTGGCTCCCTTCGAGATTGCCGAAAACTGCTGGCCATCATGCGATCTCAGACGCTCGAGGTGGCGGCCGATGAATATTGCCCGCTCTGGTGGCCGGCAAGGCGGTCGATGAGTCTTCGCACCCACATGCCGCCGGCATCGATGTTGAGGTTGTAGAAGTCATAGCCTGGGTGCGCGTCGATGGCGATCTGCTGGGCGTTGAGCATCGCCCGATCCTCTTCGAAGATGCTGCTGACCATCGCGCGGTGAGTGGCGGTGAACTCGTCGTCCTCCAGCGAGTGGTCACGCATCCGCAGCCAGAAATAGTTCGTGGTGGCGTCAGTCTCGGGAGTGATCGCGTTGATCACCTTGCCGCGTACGGCCTGGCTGTAATCGCCCTGGTCGGCCCCGGTGCCGGCCAACGCGACCCCGACGTCGATGACGATCGTCGACGGCGCCGCCCACCGGATGATCTGCCACCGATCGACCGGGCTGCCGTCGTAGCCCGGGAAACGCATCTTCAGCTCCGGAACGAACGCTGCCGGCGGATCGATGCCGTGCATCCAGCGGGTGACGGTCGCCGAGTCCTCGGTGTGCTCCACGGTGAACGGCGACTCGGCGACGGAGGCCTGGCCGATGCTGGTGCCGTGCACGTAGGTTTCATGGGTCAGATCCATGAGATTGTCCAGCACCAGTCGGTAGTCACATTCCAGATGCAGCAGCTCTCCATCGCCGGCCCACCCCGGATCCGTGGCAGCCGAGAGAATGTCCGGGATCCGACTCGGATCAGCCAACTCCGGGTCACCGAGCCACACCCAGCACAACCGGTAGCGGTCGATCACCGGGAACGATGCCACCGAGGCGCTCGGGTTGATGGTCTCCTGGGACGGCATGAAAGTGCAGCGTCCCTGCGGGCTGTACGTGATGCCGTGGTAGCCGCACACCAGGTCATCGCCGCGGACCTGGCCCAGCGACAGCGGAACCAAACGATGCCAGCACGCATCAGCCAATGCCACCGGGAACCCCGCCTCGGTGCGATAGAGCACGACCGGACGACCGCAAACCGTACGAGCGAGCAACTCACGACCCACCTCGGCAGTCCACCCGGCCACGTACCAAGAGTTTCGAACAAACATCACGTCGTCCTTCTTCATCGCTCATGGAGTTTTAAGGCGGATCTGACCCGATTCCGGCGAAGGGTTTCGAACCGTTCGTCACCGGTGATCGGACCGGCAAGCCGCGCTGATTCGACCGAGATGGGCCCATGTGCGGCGTCCGCGTTGTCTTGTATCAGAGTCAAGATAGATCTCGACGCCGATCGCGTCAATGAGTAGGTCAATCCGAGACGCGATCTACCGGGTCGTCAGCGACTGCCGCACTGATACCTCCTCCAGTGCATGCGAAACCTGGATCGAAAGTCTGGACGAAGCGCAGATAGTCAGGTAACGTTACTTTTTAACCAGCACCCATCCCGTACAGAAAGTAGGAGCTGTGACCAGTTTGCTCAGCGACGTCTATCAATCGATGGCAGTCGACGGAACCGCCCAGTCGCCACTGGCCGTCGGCTCGGTTGACCTCGGCGACCGCACCTTGACGTGCACCTACGCGGTCAACGAGCAACGCAACAAGCTGGTGGAGGCGGCTGCCTCGTTCAAAGACATGCTTCAAGAAGCCGCCGGCGAGATCGACCAGACACGGCGCGTGCCCGACCGGGTCATCGATGCGCTCGCGGCTGCCGGGCTGTTCAAACTTACTGTTCCCAAGCGCTACGGCGGTTACGAGACCGACATTCGCACGATCATCGACGTCGGCGCGGCGCTGGCCGAGAATTGTGGGTCGACGGCCTGGGCCACCACACTGATCAACACCGTCGGCATCGCGGTGGGCATGCTGTCCGAACAGGCACAGAACGATGTGTGGGGCGCCAACCCCGACGCCCGCGTGGCCGGGGTGTTCTCGCCGCGAGGCGAATCGCGGCGAGTTGACGGCGGCTTCCAGGTGAAAGGCACCTGGTACTACGGCTCGGGATCGCTGCACTCGGACTGGGTCATGGTCGGGTTCCCGTTGGTCGATGAGGCAGGAGAGATCAAGGATTTCGGTTTGGGTCTCATCCAACGGCCGCACTACGTCGTGAAGGACACATGGTTCGTCGTCGGCATGCGCGGTTCGGGAAGCAACGCTATCGAGGTGGAGGACGCATTCGTGCCCGACCACCGGATCATGCCTGTGGGTAGCGTTCTGAGCGGGCAATTTCCCACCGAGTTCGACTCGGAATCCCTCTATCACTCGGCTTTTCAAGCCGCTTTCACCCTCGTCCTCACCGGAGCGCAGCTCGGGTTGGGTCGCGCCGCGCTCCGCCTCGCCGTGGAGCAGGCGGACAAGCGCACGATTCCCAACACGATCTACACCCGCCAGCGGGATTCCGTCGGCTTCCAGATGCAGATCGCCGACGCCGCATCTCTGATCGACACTGCCCACCTCCACGCCTACCGCGCCGCGGCGGACATAGACGAATCAGCCAAGCGCGGCGAATACCCCAGCTACCTGATGCGCACGCGAATCAGGTCAGACGCGGCCCGTGCGGCCACCAGCGTGAAGGACGCAATCGACATCCTCCTCACTGCCCATGGTGCCGGCAGCTTCGCCGAGTCGAGCCCCATGCAGCGCATCTGGCGTGATTCCAACATCGCGGTCCGGCACGGCACGCTGGTTCCGCCGGCGTCGCGGGAGATCTACGGCAAAGCGCTCCTGGGCTTCACGCTGGGCGATAACATCACCAAGCTCGTGTAACTCCCAGCGCAGCCGGGGACTGCTGGCGCGCTGCGGGTGCCGTGCGTCAGCAGTTCGTCACGTCGGCGTTCGTGTCCAGACCGGTTACCTTCGGCTGGGGGAGGCGGAATCACTTGAGTGCAACAGGTCTCCGAAGTCGCCTGGCAAACCGGGCTCCGGGCCAGGTTGCACCCGAGAGGCAACGGCGGGACACAGTTCGTGGGCTGTCCGCGGCTCTTTGACGCATCGGGATCCAGAAGGACTCAGACATGGCGATGAACGACCTTGACATCTCTGCGACATCCGACCAGCTCGAGCAGACGCGGCCATTGGCATCGGACCGGAAGTCCACCACCCAGAAGCTCGACGAGAACGCCATCCGCCTGCTGCTCATCGCCTTTCGAGTTTCCGAACGCGACCTACTGGACCGAACTGCGCAGCACGGCCATTCCGACATCCGTATGACGCATTTTCCGATCATGCGGAGTATGAGTCGCGGCGTGGAGCGTATGACCGACATTGCAGACATGGCCGGGGTAACCAAGCAGACGGCGGGCGCTTTGGCTGCGGAGCTCGAAGTCATGGGCTACGTCGGGCGGCGGTCCGATCCGCAGGACGGTCGTGCCAAGATTGTGCAGTTCACCCGACGCGGCCGGGCGCTCATGGAAACGCTGCCGCAGATTCTGGATGAGACCGAGAATCAGATTGTCGGCGCTATCGGCGCGGATGACTTGGAAGAACTGATGAGAATACTGAAGAAACTCGTCAGCAATTCTGGCGACGCGCCAGGGGCCATCGCGCCGTAGCGGAACCCGCGAACTCGCCAGCCTGACGTTGTTTGCAACTGGCGGCCCTGAGCGTCACCCCTTTCTTGAATCCCACCCGTCACGGCCGGCCTGCGAGCCGCACGGGGGCTGGTCCGTGATTGCCGTCGACGATGAGTCGGGGGTCAGCCTGGCCGGAGCGCGATGGGTTGCGGATGGCCAAACCCGTCCGGCGCGGTTTAGACTGACGCCGAGGCCACTGCCTCTCGAACCGGATTCAACCAAAGGGACAGCGTCGCTCATGCCGAAGAATCGTCAACAGATCCCGCGCGAGCAACGGACTGCGGAACTGTTGGCTGCCGCCACCGAGCTGTTCCTGAGAAACGGGTACGCCGGCACCACCATTGCGGACATCAGCGCCGCGGCGGGGGTGGCGCCCGCGAACGTGTACTGGTATTTCCCGTCGAAGGATGACGTCTTCGCCGCGGTGATGGATCGAATGCTCACACGGGAGGCGCGCTCGCTCGAGCATGAACTGCGTGGCAAAGAACCCCTCCCGATTCTCATCCGAGGGCTGGACGACATGCGGGCGTATCGAGACCTGCACCGGTCCATGCACAGTCGACTGCAAGAGTCCACGGCCGTCCGTGAGGCCCATGACCGGCTGCTCGATTGGATTCGCAACAACGTGTATCGCGTGGTGGACCAACACCCCGGAGCGAGTGACCGCGAGCTGGTCGCCGACATCGTCGTCACGCTGTTCGAAGGGGCCAATGTCTCGGATCCGCCCACGCGGTCGGCGATCGCGATGATTCCAATCCTGCTGGAGGCGCTCATGGGCACAAGATCGAAGTCGGCGTGACCGCATGATCGTTGCCGTCATTGCGAATCCGCCCAGGGTGCGGGGCATCCGCCCGGGGCTTGGCATGAGGGCCACCGGGGGTGGTCAGTAGGCGTCAGCCGGCGGGGACTGCATCATGGAGCGGTGTCGACGTCCTGGACACAATCTTGTATCCGGTCGGTGTAGATCGAAAGCGGTGCCTGGTGTCGAGAACCCGCTCGAGCGCGTACTCCCCGTCCTGGTGGCGCACATGCAGCATGATCAAGGCAGAGATCTCGACGGTGTCGTGGGACGACTCGACGGTCACCGGGTTCGCGACAACGTGAACCGTGTATCGGCCGGTCTGCGCCTCCCGGTCGGTCAGGAACTTCAGGATCTGCTCCCGCCCGCGCAGTCGCTCGCCCCGGGCTTCGAACTCGGCGTCATCGTCGAAGTACTGGATCGCCGCGCTGGCCCGTCCGCGGTCGATGTCGCCGTGATAGTTGACGATGAGCGCCCTGCACTGCTCATCGGGAGAGCGATGATCGGTCATGTCGTTAATACCCTCTCTTGAATGCTGGTCAACGTAGAGGTAGCCGCAAGGGTTTGTCAATTACGCGGCTACAAGCCCTGGCCGGTGCGAACCCTTTCCGAGGCCCAGTCCTGCGGGCACCGGTGGCCTTCCGGCGCGGCGCCCAGATGGGAACTTCATATCGGTCGGCGCGACCTATTGACAGTCGAAGATCGCACGCTCTATGTTGATGCACATTCAAGATGCATGTGGTCAGTAAATCGCTCGGATGGCAACCGCACTTCCCCGTACCTGAGCTCCTGACCACGGCACGTCCGGAGAAAACACGTCAGTTGTTCATCCAGCACCGGTCCATCCAGCACCGGTCCATCCAGCACCGGTCCATCCAGCACCAGTCCATCCAGCACCAGTCCATCCGCCACTATCACAATGGAGTGAGACCTTGTTCATCGACTCAGTTCGTCTGCGAGGCAGTTCCGGCCGCAGCAGGATTACGAGAGTGGCGGTTGCGGCGGTAGTTTCAATCGCCTGCCTGACTGCGGCAGCCTGCAGCTCGTCCAGTTCGGCGGCGGTGTCGTCCAGTTCGGCGGCGACTTCGGCCAGTTCGGCGGCGACTTCGGCCGGTGCGGCGGTGGCCTCGGCCGGTTCGTCGATGGCGGCTTCGTCCGGTACGGCGGTGTCATCCGCTGTTGCGGCCGTGTCCCCAGGTCCAGCAGCGGCTTCGTCCGGTGCGTCGGCGTCGGGCGTCAATGTCGCTGCCGCCAATGCGGCTCTCGCGCCCTTCACAGGACATCCGAGCCCGTTCCCGGTGAACGTACCGTTGAGCAAGCCGATAGCCGCCGGCACGACCATCGCCTATCTGCAGTGCGGTGCTCCGCTGTGTGGACTCGTAGCCCAGCTGCTGGCTCCGGCCATCCAGGCACTCGGCGCAAAGATGGTGACTGTCAATGCCGGACTGACGGCTTCATCGGCTCAGGCCGCGGCATCGAGCGTGCTGGCGCTCAAACCGTCGGCTGTGATCGTGACTGGGGTGAATCCGCAAATCTATGCGGGCGCGCTCAAAGGGATCTCGGCGGCAGGGATCAAGGTTGTCTCCATATCGGTTCCGGGCGACATCAAGCAATACGGGATCGACTTCAACTACGTCGGCATCGCGCCGCTGGAGCTGCAGGGCACGCTGCTGGCGGACTGGGTGGCTGTGAACAAGGGGCCGAATGCCAATGTGGTGTTCTACGGAATTCCAGAACTCACCTTCACTCCCTTCCAGGAGAAGGCGTTCAAGGACGAACTCGCCAAAAACTGCCCGAGCTGCAAGGTGCGGTTCGACTCGATCGCCATCGCCACGGTGGGTACCACTGCGCCAAGTACGATCGTCACCGATATACAGTCCCATCCAGACACCAACACCGCGGTGTTCGGGTCTGCGGACGCTAACCAGGGCGTGCCAGCGGCGCTGAAAGCCGCCGGGATATCCTCACTCACCTCGGTGGCCGCCACCCCGGGGCCGGCGCAGCTGCAGTACATCAAGGACGGTTCTCTGACAGCGGGACTGGGGAATGACATCCCGACCCAGATATGGACGTTGGTCGACGTCTGCGCCCGGCTGATCAATGGTCAGCAGCCGACCGCAGGTGAGGTGACGGGTGTCGGTCCGTACCAGTTCCTCGGCAAGCAGGACATCACCTTCGACCCGACGCATGGGTGGACGGGTTACCCGGACTTTGCCAAGAGGTTCGAAAAGTTGTGGAAGCCGGCGCCGTAGTCCTTGCCGCACAAGGGTCGACGTGCTCTCGGAACTGCAGTGCCGCCTGGGAGACGACGTCGCGGTCGTGCATGATCGCAAGAACAAGGACAACGGGAAGAACGACCGGAAAACTTCGGCCGCGCCGGGCACCGGAATTGACGAACATCAGGAGATTGCTATGACTGACCCAAATCGCACCTCTGCCGCCTTCGGACAAGGGTCAGCGGTGGATGCCTTTGTGGCGACCCAGGTTGTCCTACGTGAACGTCAGTGCCGTGACCGGGGCTGGTGGGAGCAAATGGATCAGACCTTCTGGCCCGACTCCACGGTGCGTCTGAGCTGGTACGACGGCAACGGTCCTGGGTTCGTCTTGGGATCGAAGGCGATGAAGCAGCGCGGCCAGCACACGCTGCACCACGTCTTCGCGCCGTCCGTCCAAGTGCGGGGCGCCAAGGCGCACGTCGAGGTTTCTGCGGCCATCCTGGCCCCCGCCTCGATCGACGGTACTGCGGGGACGCTGACCGCGCACTCTCGGCTGAACTACCGACTCGAACGCCGCAACGACGAGTGGCGCATCCTGTCCCTGGATGCGATCTACGAGCAGACAACGCTGGTGCCCTCGGTCCCGGGGGAAACCATTACGATTCCTGCCGAGGAGCTTGCCCGATATCGGGCCAGCTACGCCATCCTCGCCTGGCAGCTCGAGCGCGACGGCCATTCGATGAGCGCTGACCTGCTGGGCGACGATCGCCCCGAAGCCCTCGATGCCTTCTACGCCCAAATGCGGGATTGGCTCGAGGGCTGAGAAAGCCACCAGGCAGGAATGTATGCGAGAGGAATGTAGTGGTTTATTAAAGCTCACGCGTTCTCGTGGTGGGCGCCGCCGGGCCATATGCAGGACTCGTCGTGCCCTTGCTGGCAGAGAAAGGTATCAGCGTTCGCGGGCTGGTGCGCAGCGCGGAGCAAGGCAGTACGGTGATGGCCCGCGGAGCTGCGGAGTACGTCATCGGTGACCTACGCGACGCCGTCAGCATCGAGGCGTCGCTTCGAGATGTCGACGGCGGCTTCTACATCGCACCCTCTATCCGAACGACGAGTCACAGATCATCGGTGGTCGCTTGGCGAAGAGGCAACCAGAGCCGGGGTTCGGCGATTTGTCTTCTCGTCCGTGATCCACCCGATCATCCGAGCGCTCGACAAGCACATTCAGAAGGTGCCGGTGGAGGAGGCGGTCATCGGATCGGGCATGGAGTTCACCATCCTGCGCCCGAGCCACTTCTTCCAGAACATCGAGAAGCGCTGGCCTTCGATCCTTGCGACCCGGGTCTTCGCCGAACCGTTCTCGACGACGAAGCGGCTGTCCTACGTCGACTACCCGCGATGTTGCCGAGATAGGTGCCATCGCATTGACCGACGACCGGCTCCGGGACGGCACGTTCGATCTCTGCGGCACGCCCGGGCTCGATCGCGGCGAGGTCGTGGCCATCTTGAGCGAGGTTCTCCAATGTTCGATCAAGGCAGAGCAGGTAGATCCCTCGCAGTGGTTTGCCCGCCTGGGACTTCCAGACGACAGCTACGTCAAGGGCGCGCTCGGCAGGATGTACGACTACTACGACAAGCACGGCCTTGTCGGCAATCCGCTAGCCTTGCGCACCATCCTCGGCCGCGAGCCACGCTCCATGAACCAGTTCTTCCGCGAGCTACTGGACGGAACACCCACCATCGCTCATCCCTGATCCACCGAAAGAAGGCGAAAACCATGGCGCTGGACGAGGAACCGCCGATCGACCCGGGCCTGCCGATCATCGACGCGCACCATCACCTGTTCGACCACGCCAGCGACGGCTTCGCTTTCGTGACGAAGCGGCGCCGCTTCCTGATCGATGACTACCTCCAATTCGTGGGCGAGAAACACAATCTCATTGCGACCGTTGCGGTCGAGTGTCACACCATGTACTCCGCTGACGGACCGCAGGAGCTGCGGGCGGTCAATGAGACGGAGTTCTTGAACGGCCAGGCGGCGATGTCCAGGACCGGCTTGTACGGCTCGGCGCGGGTCGCCGCCGGCATCCTCGGATGGGCCGATCTGCGCCAGGGACACGAGGTCAAGGCCGTCCTGGAGGCGTACCTCGCCGCTGCGCCGAATCGGTTCCGTGGTATCCGGCAAGAAGGAATGTGGGATGCCGATCCGTCCGTGCTCGGGGCGATGTCGGCCAAGGGGCCGCATCAGTACCAGGACGACGACTTCCAGCGCGGTTTCGCCGAATTGGCCCCGCTGGGGCTCACCTTCGACGCTTTCCTGCTCGCGCCCCAGCTCGCGGACGCCACTACGTTGGCCCGCAGCTTCCCCGACACGAGCATCGTTCTCGACCATCTGGGGCACCCCGTCGGGATCGGGGCACATGCGGGCAGGCTCGAGGAAGAGTTCGTGGACTGGCGTGAGAACATGACCGACCTTGCCACCTGTCCCAACGTCTTCATCAAGCTGGGCGGCCTGGGAACGTTTCTCAGTGGTTCACCGACCTACCGCTGCGATCCGCCGGCGTCCTCGGAGACGCTTGCTGCCGAGTGGAAGCCGCACGCGGAAACGGCTATCGAGTTGTTCGGCGCGGACCGGGTGATGTTCGAAAGCAACATCCCCACCGATGGATCCGGTTCGTTCAACGTCGTGTGCAACGCCTACAAGCGCATCATGGCCGGCTGCTCGGACGCCGAGCGGGCCGACGTGTTCGCTGGAACGGCGGCCCGGGTCTACCGGCTGGACTTGGCCTGACAGCGACCATCGCTCATCCCTGAGCTACCGGGATGAGCGATGGGGGAGTCGGCGGCGAAACGATGTCGGTCGAACGCCCCGGTTACCGCTCGCTGTCGAGCTGCGCGAGTTGGCCGGCCGCACTGCGCCCACCCAGTACGGCAGAGGCCGGGACTAGCCGTTCGATCTCAGCCAGATCTTCTGCGGTCAACACGATGTCAGCCGCGGGGATCGCCTCGGCAATCCGTTGCGGGGTTTTCGCCCCGATCAGGGCCACGATGTCGTTCCGCTCGCCGCCCTGCGCCAACACCCAGGCGATCGCCAGCTGGGTCACGGTGACCCCGTGCACGTCGGCCAGCTGACGAAGGGCCTCGACCAATGCGACGTTGGACTCGAGGTTGCCGGCCTGAAAACGGGGCAGCCGCGCTCTGGGATCAGTCGCCGTTGGTTTCCAACTGCCCGACAGCAGCCCACGGGCCAGGACCCCGTAGGCAGTGATCCCGATACCCAACTCGCGGCAGGTGGCCAGGATCCCGCTCTCGATACCGCGGCTGAACAGCGAGTACTCGATCTGCAGGTCGGTGATCGGATGGACGGCCTGTGCCCGCCTGATCGTCTCCGACCCGACCTCGGACAGGCCGATGCCCCGCACGTACCCGGCCTGCACCATCTCGGCAATGGCGCCGATCGTGTCCTCGATCGGGACGGCCGGGTCCAATCGGCCCGGCCGGTAGATGTCTATGTGATCCGTGCCCAGGCGCTGCAGCGAGTACGCCAGAAAGGTTTTGACGCTGTTGGGGCGACCGTCGTGGCCGAGCATCGCTGTACTTGGATCCCTTAGCATGCCGAACTTCACGCTCAGTGTGACTGTCTCTCGATCTCCGGCGCGGAGCGCCTGTCGGATCAGCCACTCGTTGTGTCCCATGCCGTAGAAGTCACCGGTGTCCAACAACGTGATACCGCTGTCGATCGCGGCGCGGATTGTCGCAATTCCGTCTGCCTCGTCCGTCGGCCCGTACACGCCGGACATTCCCATGCAGCCCAGGCCGAGGGCTGCCACAGTTGGACCATGGGTCCCAAGTCGTCGAGTTTCCATCAGATAATTCGGGGCTCCGGTGCCGACAGCACCGGCGCCCCTTCCTCCATTCACAGTTGTCAGCGTGCATTGGTCACAATTGTCCGCGAGCCCCATTCACGAGCTCTTGAATTCAGAGATCGGCCTTGAGCAGATCTACTCCTTTGCTGGCGAGTGCCATCACCGGGGCGTTGGTATTGCCGCTGGTCAGATTCGGCATGATCGACGCATCGATCACTCGCAGGCCATCGACACCTCGGACGCGCAGCGACGGGTCGACGACCGCATCGTCGTCCCCGCCCATCCGGCAGGTACCCACGGGATGCGCCATGCCCGATGCCATCTGCCGCGAGAACTGCGCCAGGTCGTCATCGTTGACGTCGGGGCCGGGCGAGAACTCGGGCTCGAGAAGGTCTGCCAGCGCGGGCATCTGCAGGGCGCGGCGGGCGTAACGCAAGCCGGCAACCATTACTTCGACGTCGTCGGGATCGGACAGCCAGTTGGGATCGATCAACGGTGCTGATCGCGGATCGGCGTCCCGCAGCGACACCCGACCACGGCTGCGCGGTTGCAGCACGATGTTCTCCAGCGTGAGCCCCGGCGCCGCCTTCATCTGCTTGGCCCCCATTTCCACACTGACGGGAACGTGATACGTCCCCACCGTTGGGGCGCCGTCCAGATCGAGTGGGTCGTAGTAGGCGACCGACTCTATTCCGTTGGTGGTGGCCGGCCCGTCGCGGGCCAGCAGGTACAGCAGCCCGTCGGCGACCATTTTCATCCCTCGGGTGTGGGAGGCATAGCCGAGATCGGTGCGCGAGCGCGCCGAGATCGAAACCTTCGGATGGTCCTGCAGATGCCGTCCGACGTCCTCAGATCGAGCCCGGAGCGCAATGCCGTGCTTGGCGAGTTCCGCTTCCGGGCCGATCCCGGAGAGCATGAGGAGCTGCGGCGAGTGAAAGGCTCCCGCGCAGAGAATGACGTGCGGCGCGAAGATGCGCTGCCGAACCCCGAACCGGACCACCTCGACGCCCTTGACCCGCTTGTGCTCGATCAGCAGCCGCTCCACGCGTACATGAGTGCGCACGCTGAGGTTCGGGCGGCCGCGCACCGGGTGGAGAAACGCGGTCGCTGCGCTGCTGCGCCGCGCATTTCCCATGCTGTTCTGGGTCACGCTGACGCCGCGCTGACGGGCACCGTTGTAGTCCGCATTGAAGGGCAGTCCGAGTTCCTGGAACGCCCGGATGGCGGCCAGGTTCAAGGGGTTGATCCGCGGGGGCCAGGAGACCTGCACCGGGCCGGCTCCACCGTGATATTCGTCGCCGAAGATGCTGCTCGTCTCCAGGCCCTTGAAGTAGGGCAGGAGATCCGCGAAGGACCACCCGCCGTCACCTCCGGCCGCCAGCTGCCACTTGTCGAAGTCACTGGGCTGGCCGCGAACCCAGGTCATGGCGTTGATCGAGCTGCCGCCACCGACCACCCGAGCCGCCGGCGTCGGACGGGGTCTACCGTCCAGCTGCTCTTGCGGAACGGACGAGTAGTTGAAGTCCAATGCGCCGCGTTCGGCCAACTTGAAGAACCCCGCCGGCATGTGGATCAGCGGATTGAAATCCCAGCCGCCGGCCTCGAGCAGGAGAACGCGGGCACCCGTTTCGCCGGCAAGGCGGCCAGCAACGACCGACCCGGCCGACCCGGCGCCGATCACGATGACGTCGTGGTGCTTACCCATGGGGTGACCTCCGGCAGTGGTGTTGTCAGAAGATTGCGAGCGGGTTGACCGGCACGCCGGTGGCGGCCTCGAGCCGGATCGGCGCGGCGACGAAGAGGAAGCTGTTGCGGCCCTCCTGCGCACAGGCCCGGACCAACTCGGCGGGATCGGCAACGTCGACGAGAGGCATCCCCAGGAGTGCCAGCCCGACCCGGTGCAGCGGTGGGGGCTGCGTGGGGTCGAGCGGCGGGTGCGCGTCACCGACGTCACCGGCATAGACGGCGACGTCGTGCCGATGCATCCATCTGACCGCATCGAGGGTCATGCCGGGCAGGTGTTGGTCCCGGGCGGCGGCCTCGTCCCAGCCGCTGCGCACGACGATCGCGTCGCCGGCGCGGACGTCGACACCACCACGTTCGGCGGCGGCATCCAGGTCAGCACCCGTGACACCGTGCCCCGCGGTCAGAGCGCCGCCCGGAGCCAGGTCGAGCAATACCCCGCGGGTGACGACGCCGTTGGCGAAGACGGCGGTGGAGCCGTGTTGGATACCTGCGCTGTCGAGGCAGTCCGCCAGCGGTCGACCCGGGTAGACCTGCCCATCGATGACCTGGTGAGCGACGGAGTCGAAATGCGTCACGAGCGGGCTGTGCGGGACGAGGATGAACATCTCGGCCAGCACCCGCCCCGGCGCCGCGGTCTGAATGGCCACCTGGAGCGCGGAAGTCGATGCCGCAGGCTGGCCCGCCATCGGCCCGGCAATGAGCGGGGCTATCGGGATCGGGCGGGACAGCGATACGCTGCGGCCGGTCCGGACCTCGGCGGCGGCCTGAGCTCGTACCTGGTCGGTGATCAGGTTGAGGGTGCCTCGTTCGTCATCGGCGCCCCAACGGCCCCAGTTCGTGGGCACCGGCTCGTTCGCGCTCACGCCTCGGCCACCGTCTCGGCAGGCTGCTGGGCGGACCAGGCGAACGCCTCGTCGTAGAGAGCGGTGACGTCGTCGGGCCGGTCGATCCCATACAGATCCGGGCTGACCGTCTCACCGTCCAACGACCGCGTGTAGGCCAGGAAACGGTAGGAGTGCCGAAACCCGGCCGCCGCCTCTGGATCCACCTGCAGATCGGTCGCCGGTACCGCTGGGGTCAGCGTGTCGCCCTCGTTGATGGCGGTGAGGTCACTGATCCGCCAGACCCCAGCCCGCTGTTCGACGCGATAGAGCAAGCGCATGAAGGAGGCCAGTTCTGCCTCGACGCCATTCACCGGGGTCCACCGAATCGTGGTCGACGGCAGTTCCACGACCGCGCGCCGGCCGCTCTCGTAGACCAGTGGGGGCCCCAGGCGGTTGATGATCGGCTCCCTGCTGCCGCCCGCCCTGGCGGGCCCCCCCGACACGAAGGCCGCCGCGCTGCCCTTCAGCCAACTGGTCGTGACCGTGGCATCGGCATGAAAGCAATCCCGAAGCTGATCGGTCAGCTGACGCACCCGACACTGTCGCTCACGCACCACCAATTGAGATATCTCGATGAACTGGCTCATCTTTGTGCCCCTTCTCTTGCTCTTGTCAGGTCTGGCTTTTCAGGTGCCGATCGGTGGACCGGCTTCATGGGATGTCGATGGTCAATGTGCCGCCCCGGCAGCGCGAGACGCAGGCACAGAGTCGGTCGCCCTCCGCTTGCTGTCGGTCGCTGAGAAAGACGTCCCGATGGTCGATCTCCTGCTGGTGATCGATGACGTTGACCAGGCAGAGCCCGCACTCTCCACGCAGGCAGTCCGACATCACCTCGGCGCCCGCACGGTCCAATACGTCCAGCAGCGTCCTGTCGGCCGGTACCACTTCGTCGACTCCCAGGCGTGGCACCACCACCCGGAATGCCACGGACGCGCGGGTGCCACCGCTGCCGAATGTCTCGAACCGCAGACGATCCGCCCGTCGACCGTCGGCGGCCCAGCACCGCTTGGCGGCTGCCAGCATCTCGATCGGGCCGCAGACGTAGAATTCGGTGTCGGCCGGTAGCTCCCGAATTAGCGCATCAATGTCGATGCGCCCCTGCTCCGAGCCGACGTGAAGCTGAACTCGCCCGGCGTGATCGGCGAGCAGGTCGTCGACAAAGGGCATGGCCTCGCGGGTCCGACCGACGTAGACGAGTCGGTAGTCGGCTCCCACCGCACGGAGCCGCCTGGCCATGCCGACCAGTGGAGTGATTCCGATTCCCCCGGCCAGCAGGGTATACCGCGGGCGGCCCCAGCTCAGATCGAACGTCTGCACCGGCGCAGAGGTGATGACTTCGTCCCCGGGCCGGAGCAGGTGCATGTGGGCCGAACCACCCGAGCTGTTCGGGTCGAGGCGAACACCGAGGCTGAGGTGATCCGGAAATCGTCCGTCGTCGACCACCGAGTACGAACGGACGACCTCGCCGGAGGCAAGGGGCAGCAGCACATCGAGGTGGCTACCCGGGCGGGCCGCCGGCCGACCCGGCAGGTCGAGCACGATACGGCGGACGCCGCGGGCCACCGGCCGGCTTTCCGTCACGACAGCGCGCTGCCAGTCGTGGAGCTCTCTGTTGGACATCAGCAACCCTGGCTCGTGCTCGGGCCCCTGGACCGCTGGGGATGTGCTGTGCGTAGCACCGGTTCTCCTGCTGCTCTTCGTGTATGGGGTCAGCGACAGACGTTGACGAGTTCGCCGATTCCTTCGATTTCGATCCGGATGGTCGAGCCGGACTTGAGGAAGAGTCCCCGTTTGTGTCCGACTCCGGCCGGTGTCCCGGTCAGGATCACGTCGCCGGGTTCCAGGGTGGTCTGCCGGGACAGGTAGGAGACGATCTCGGGCACCGAGTGGATCAGGTCGCTGGTCCGGGCATCCTGACGCAACTCACCGTCGACCCAGGTCCGCAGTGCGAGGTCGTCAGGGTCGTCGAACTCGTCCAGCGTGGTCAGACACGGTCCCATGGGGGTGAACGTGTCGAAGCTCTTGGCCGTGGAGACGTCGGCCGCGCGGCCCGGAACCCGTCCCTTCTGCACGTCACGGGCACTGACGTCGTTGCAGATGGTGTAGCCGGCGATCCCCTGCCTCGCCTCTTGGATGGTCACGTCGGTGAGCCTACGACCGACGACCACGCCGAGCTCGCCCTCGTAGTCCACCTCGTTCGGAGCGACTGGCGGGAACCGGATCTCGTGCCGGGTGCCGATCACCGACGAGGGCGCCTTCATGAAGATCATCGGTTCCTCCACCTCCTCGGTGAATCCAACCTCCTTCCGGTGTTCGCGGTAACCGAAACCCACCGCCCAGATCTTGGAAGGTCGCGGGACCGGTGCCAGCAGCTCGACGCCGTCGAGCGGGATACGGTCCTTCACTTGCGCTTTGGCCATCTCCGCGACCGTACAACCGGCCTCCAGTGCTCGACCCAGGTCCGGGTGCGGAAGATCGAGCAGCACAACTGTTTTGTCGTCGATGCGCCCGATCCCAGCGGGCGTGGTCACCAAGCGACTCATGCGCGCTGCTCCGGCGGGTCAAGGCTGAGCAGGCTTTCCCGGGACTCACCCGAGCGGTGGCGAGCGGCGAAATCTTCGGCATCGAGCTCGAGGCCGGACGGATTCGCCGCGAAGGCGGGGCTGGCCATGAATTCGAGCTCGCCCTCGAGGGTTGCGAAATTGGACGTGGTGAACTCGATGATGTTTCCGTCCGGGTCGCGGTAGTAGAAGCTGGTCGCCTGGCCATGATTGGCGGTGCGGTGCGGTGCGGCGCCGTTGCTCAGCATGTGCGCGTATTGGGTGAATAGGTCATCGAGCGAGTCGACGCTGAACTGGAAGTGGTGCAGCCCAGGGCCCTTTGGTTCGACACCGATGAGGCTCTCCATACCGAACAGTCCGAGCACCTGGTTGTGCGGATGTTCGGACTCGTGGATCTGGAAGAAGGCCAGCCGGACATCGACGGCCCGCTCCGGCATGCCCGCAGGACGGGGCGGAGCATCCGGCTCCGGCGTCCGCTCGTAGAAAGCGCCGTGTCCGAGCAGGTGCGAGTACCAGCCGTGCATCGCCTCGAATCGACCTGTCTTCAAGACAAGTTCGCCCATCTGCACGGGAACCGGCGTGGTCACTGTTTCGGTGGAGACCGCAGCCTCTGAAGTGGTCAACGTGATGTCCTTTCTGAAAGGCTGATGGTTGCTTTGGAATGACTTGCGCTGTAACGCATATGCGGCTCAGATTGATATCCGTGCGCCACGCGAGGGGAGGGCCTGATGATCCACCACACCGGACGCCGCCGTGGGAATCTCTTGAATGTGCCTCAACATTGGACCCCCATTGACAGGTTGTCAAGGGGAGCACGTCTTAGCCCTTGCGACCGGCCGCCGCAGGCCGCCGGAGCCCGAGAAGTCGTAGCATCCCTTCCAGCCGGGTGCCCGGCGTCCGGCGCCAGGCCGCCAGTCCGACGGCGACCAGCAGTGCGGCACCGTTGAACAGGTCGGGGATCCAGATCGGCAGGCCGGCCAGCTGCAGTCCCTTGACACCGACGGCGAGGACATAGGCGGCGACCACGGTGCCCCACACATTGAACCGGCCGCCACGAAACTGCGTGGAACCCAAGAAGACCGCAGCGATGACCGGCAACAGGAAGCCGGGCCCCACAGTGGGATCGCCAGCAGAGAGCTGCGAGGTTTCCAACAGACCGGCCAGCCCGCTGACCACGCCGCAGGTGATCAACGCGAACAAGAGCACCCGCGACGTCCGGACACCGGCCAGCGCGGCAGCCGCGCTGCTGCCGCCGGTGGCGTAGACCCGCCGACCGACCGAGGTGCGCTCCAACACGTACCAGAGCAGCGCCGACACGACGAGCATGATGTAGAAGGGATAGGTCAGGCCGAACAGCTGCCCGGTGCCGATCTTCGCGAAGCCGGCCGGCAGGTTGAGAATCTGCTGGCTGCTGGAGATCCAGGCGATGGCGGCGGTCAACAGCGAGCTGACACCCAGGGTCGCGATGAACGAGGGGACCCGGAATTTGGTGATCATCAGCCACGAGAACACCCCGACGCAGGCACCGGCCAAGAGCGAACCACCGATGGCGAACGGAATCGGCCAGTCGGAGACCAAAAGCCGCGCCACCAGGATCGCGCCGAGCCCGACCTCGGTACCCACCGCCAGGTCCAGCGAGCCGGCCGCGATCGGAGCCACCAGACCGACAGCCACCAGACAGGTGATCGACTGGTTGGACAGTATCGAGCGCCACGTCCCCGAGGTCAGGAAGGTGTCGGGTATCCACAGCGAAAAAACCACGAACATGAACAGCAACAGATACACCGCGGCCGCGTTGCGGAACGCCGCCGCCCGCCGCAGCCGGACCTGCCAGGACTCACTGTCCAGCGGCGCGGAGGTGACGCCGGCATCGGACATCCGGGTAGCGAGTGCGGTGCGTCGGGCGCGCTTACGCGTCCATGCGGTTGTCGTGTTGCTGCGCAGCAGTCGCAGGATGGCTTCCCGCCGGGTGACCTGCGGCCGGCGCCAGGCCGCCAATCCGACGGCGACCAGCAGTGCGGCACCGTTGAACAGGTCGGGGATCCAGATCGGCAGGCCGGCCAGCTGCAGTCCCTTGACACCGATGGAGAGCACATAGGCAGCCACCACCGTGCCCCACACGTTGAACCTGCCACCGCGAAACTGCGTGGAACCCAAGAAGACCGCAGCGATGACCGGCAACAGGAAGCCGGGCCCCACCGTGGGATCACCCGCGGACAGTTCTGAGGTCTCCAACAGACCGGCCAGCCCGCTGACCACACCGCAGGTGATCAACGCGAACAGGATGACCCGGGACGTCCGGACACCGGCCAGGGCCGCAGCCTCGTTGCTGCCACCCATGGCATCGACGTTGCCGCCGGTGGCATACACGCGCCGACCGACCGGGGTGCGCTCCAGCACGTACCAGAGCAGCCCCGCCACGACGAGCATGATGTAGAAGGGGTAGGTCAGGCCGAACAGCTGCCCGGTGCCGATCTTGGAGAAGCCGGCGGGCAGGTTGAGAATCTGCTGGCTGCTGGAGATCCAGGCGATGGCGGCGGTCAACAGCGAGCTGACACCCAGGGTCGCGATGAACGAGGGAATCCGGAATTTGGTGATCATCAGCCACGAGAAGACGCCGACGCAGGCACCGCCCAACAGGGAACCGGCGATCGCGAACGGAATCGGCCAGTCGGAGACCAGCAGCCGCGCCACCAGGATGGCGCCCAGCCCGACCTCGGTACCCACCGCCAGGTCGACAACACCTGCGGCGATGGGGACAACCAGCCCGACAGCCACCAGGCAGGTGATCGCCTGGTTGGACAGGATCGAGCGCCACGTCCCGGCCGTCAGGAAGGTGTCGGGTATCCATATCGAGAAGACCACGAACATGAACAGCAACAGATATACCGCGGCCGCGTTGCGGAATGCCGCCGCGCGCCGCAGCCGGACCTGCCACGATTCGCCGTCCGAGACCACCGGCGGCAGCGCCGTGGACTGCTTCGGCGCATCTGCCACTCTCATCGTCTCAGTCTCCTTAATGAGATCGCTGCCTCCGGTCGTCACGCCGATTCCGCTTCCGATTCGAGGGCAAGTTCGTCACGAACCAGCCGGGCTTCGGTCAGCGACTTGCGCGGGACCTCACTGACCACCCGGCCGTCCTTCAGCACCAGCACGCGGTCGCACAGCTGAACGAGTTCCTTGGTGTCCGAGGAGCAGAGCAGCACGCCGGCACCATCGCGCTTCGCCGCAACGATCAGCTCGTAGATTGCTGCCTTGGCCCCGACATCGACGCCCTGGGTGGGCTCGTCGAGCAGAAGGACACGAGGTCGGACGCGAAGCCACTTGGCCAGGACCATCTTCTGCTGGTTGCCGCCGCTGAACAGTTTCAACGGCTGCTCGGGATTCGGCGGCCGCAGCCCGACCTCGTGCATCCACCATCCGGTCTGCCTGCGTTCGGCCCGAAAGTCCAGCCGGCCGAAGCCTCGCCGCAGCGGACGCATGGCCGGTAGGGTCAGGTTCTCCCGGACTGTCATCTCCATGACGGCGCCGTGCCGGCGACGGTCTGCCGGAACGTAGGCGATTCCGCACTCTATGGCCGCGGCTGTGTCGTCGGGACGGAGTTCGTCGCCGCCGACCTCGACCCGCCCGCCGTGGCGGTGCTGCGACCCGAACAGCATCGGTCCGAGTTGCTCGCGACCCGAACCCAGAATGCCACCGACACCGACGATCTCGCCGGCCCGCAGGGTCAGCGAAAAGTCGCTGATCTCCGCGCCGCCGATGCCGGTGACCGTCATCACCGGCTCGCCCACGGACTCGTCGTCCGCGATGGTCAACTCGGCGACCGCTCGACCCGCGATCAGCTCCACCATCTTGTCGTTGTCGAGGCGACTCGTGGCCTCCTCGGCCACCACCCGTCCGTCACGCAGCACAACCACCCGGTCGGCGAGCGCCAGCACTTCGTCCAACCGGTGCGAGATGAACACAATGCCGGCACCCGAGGCAGCGGTCCGCCGGATCGCCTCGAAGAGAATGTCGACCTCGCTGCTGTGCAGCGCAGTCGTCGGCTCGTCCAGCACGAGCACATTGTCCGGTCGGCTCCAGCCGTCCATGGCTCGGGCGATCGCGACGATCGCCCGTTGCCCCGGCGAGAGCTTGCCTACCGGGGTCGTCACGTCGAAACTCGCGCCGAACCTGGCGATCAGCTGCCGTGCATGCCGGCGCTCGGCCGCGCCACGAATCGGTGCCAGCCCCCGCCCGCGGGTGGACTGGCCGAGTCCCAGGTTCTCCACCGTCGAGAGAATGTCGGCCAGGCCGAGGTCCTGGTGGATGAAGTGCAACTCGTCGCGGGCCGACGAGCCGGCGGCCAACTCGCCGTCGGCGCTGCGCACCTCCACCGTGGATCCCGGGTCCGCCTGGTACACGCCGGCAAGGATCTTCACCAGGGTCGACTTGCCCGATCCGTTGTGACCCAGCACCGCGACCACCTCACCGGCGTGCACCTCCAGGGCCACATCGTCCAGCGCCTTCAGCCCCGGAAATGTCTTCGACATACCCGCTACCCGCAGCAACGGCAGTGGCGTGTTCTCATTCATCCGGTGGACCGCGCAAATCCTTCGGCGTCCCGTCGGCGGCCACGTCCCGGCCGTGCTCCGGCGGTTGCTCTGACTGCAGCGGGGCACAACGATGTGCCGGGCAGGGCCAAGAACATTCCACTCTCCCAATCAACATGATGAGTTCCGTTGTGGATGCGGCCCGGCGACCGGCGAGAGGCCAACCGTGCTGCGACGAGGTGAACCCGTCCGTGACGAGATCAACAGTTATGTTCCGCCGCATATGCGCGTCTTGAATGTCAGTCAACATAGGCGGCATACCCGCATGCGTCAAGAGCTGGTCCGCGATCGACTCCGGTCCGGGTCAGGTCAGAGCAGCCCTGGGCATCCGGCTCGCTGTTGACGGCGACCGATGGGATGCCTACCTTTACTAGCATTCAAGACCGTGACCAACGAGTACAGCGATTGCGGAGGATGTTGATGTGACTGGAACGCTGGTTGGCCGGCAGGTCGGACGTATCGGCTTCGGCACCCGACAGTTTGTCAAGTGCGATCCGGAACGAGCCGTCGACGTGCTGCGCCAGGCTGTGGCACTGGGCACCAAGCACATCGACACGGCTGACTTCTACGGTGCCGGCGTCGCCAACGACAGGGTGCGTGAGGCGTTGTACCCGTACCACGACGACATCGCGCTCGCCACCAAGGTCGGCGTCGTATACGACCCAACAGCCGGACTGACTCCCGCGCAACGCCCGGAGCAGTTGCGCTTCGCGGTCGAAGCCAATCTGCGACGACTTGGCGTCGAGCAACTCGCGGTGGTGTACCTGCGTCGCGTCGATACCGGACCGGGTCTGTTCGCGACGGGCGACCAGAAGGTCGATCTGACCAGCCAACTGGCGGAACTTGTCGCACTCCGCGACGCAGGAAAAATCGGCGGCATCGGGCTGAGCAACGTGAATCTGACGCAACTGGATACTGCGCTCCCAGCCGGGATCAGCTGCGTCCAAAATGTCTATAACGTTTGCGAGCGGGTCTACGAACCGGTCCTGGACGAGTGTCGTCGACACGACATTGCCTGGGTTCCGTTCTTCCCTCTCGGTTCGCCGGCGATTCCGACCAAGGTGGCCGGCTATCCGGCGGTGATCGCCATGGCAAGAGATCTCGATGTCACGCCGACGCAGCTCGGATTGGCCTGGCTGCTGGCCCACGACCCATCAATACTGCTGATCCCCGGAACGACCGACCCGCTTCACGTCGAAGAGAACCTCGGCGCCGACAAGGTACGTCTCGACCCTGCGAACCTGGCCGTGCTGGACGGCTTGGCTCCTCCGGCATCCGCTGCCCGCTGACATTGGGTTGACAACGGGGCAGCCAAGTACCAGCGGCGCGGATTTCGGTTTCCCGAACCCGCAGGGCCGGGTGGGCTCAGGCCGCGGCTAGAAACTTGCGGAAAAGGGATCGACAATTTGTTGTCTATGCGGCTGCTCGTGCGGTGAGGCCGAGGTCGTGGAACTGACCAACCACTGCCGCAGCGCAGTCATATACCCGTGCCGGCCCCGCTGTCACGGGTTACCCTGCCCGGCCGGAGCCCGCACAGCGCACGCCGGACATGTCACGCCTCGTCGGGCTGGGGCGAAGCCCCGTTAGTACTCGGCGGCAAGCGCCGCAGGGTCGAGCAGGACGTCCGCCTGCACGCGCAGCAGTCGCTCGTAGTCCGGGGTTGCCGAAGCCAGGAACCTGCCTTCGTCCAGGGATTGCATCAACACGTCGGCGGCGTGTTCCGGCGTCTGCCTGCTGTAGGTCGGAGCTTTCTCCGCTGGCGACGACGAATCCGAGGGTGCCGCCGGGCTAGCGGCGGACCCCATCAGCGTTGGCTTGAACCCGGTCGAGGTGGCATCCGGCGCGAAAAGGGTGACCCCCACTCCCTGCGGCACGAGGGCGGTCGCGAGAGCCTGCGCCAGCCCGATCACCGCCGCCTTCGATGCGATGTAAGGACCTGCGAGGCCGCTGATGGGGTGTCCCCCCAGCAAGGCCAAACTGGAGCTGGTCAGAATCAGATGGCCGGAGCCCTGCTCCAGCATCTGCGGAACGAAGGCACGAACCACCCGGGCCATGCCTACCACGTTGAGGTCCAACAACCGCAGCCAGTCGGCGTCGGTTGTTTCGTGCACCGGGACTGCGATTCCGATTCCCGCGTGGCTCATCACGATGTCGACGGATCCGAACCGATCCAACGCGACCTGACGGGTGTGCTCGATCTGCTCGTTCGACCGTACATCGCAGCCCACGGCGACTGCCGAGGCCAGTTGGCCCGCAAGTGTTGTCGCCGCATCGACGTCGATGTCCGCAACCACGATGTTCGCCCCGCGCTCACTCATCCGGGTGGCGATGCAGCGTCCCATGCCGTTGGCACCGGCCGTGATCACCACAGTCTTGCCTTCGAAGTCCACGACCGTCGGTCCCTTCTGTGCTCGAACACTCTTGAGAGGCGTTACCTTCCGCGCGCCCTCGAATTGTGGGACGAGCAGCGATGCGTCATGATGAATCGTGCCCAAGAGCGTCCCGCATGTCAACTGTGCCGGCGGCGCGATCGAGCAACTACGCACTTCTCATCAACCCACATCGCGATTTCCTCATCGGCGATGATCACGGCCACCCATTCACGGCAGGCAGAAAGGCCACCATTCATGAGCACCCAGATCATGAGTACGCAGATCGATCACGATGACCTCTTCATCGGCGGTGCGTTCGTCGTCGCTGCGTCGGATGACCGGGTGACCGCGATCAACCCGGCGAACGAGCAGATCATCGGCACCGTCCCCCGGGGCAACGCCGAGGACGTCGACCGAGCGGTCACGGCCGCGCGCGCCGCGTTCCGGCAGTGGAGCCAGACCACCGGTTCCCAGCGCGGCGAAGCCCTGTCCCGGCTGGCCGACGCCTTCGCCAAGCGGGCCGACGACTTCGCAGCGCTGGTCTCCCGGCAGAACGGTGCGCCGCAGTGGTGGGTCCGGCAGAACGCGCGGATCACCGAGGCGATCTACCGCAATGGCGCCAAGAAGGCGGCCGCAATCGTCGCGGAGGAAGTGCTGCCCAGTGGCAAGTACGGGACGGTGGTGCGCAAGGAGCCGCTCGGCGTTGTCGCCGCCATCGCACCGTGGAACTCACCGCAGGCGCTGCTGTCCATGAAGCTCGCCGCAGCGTTGGCGGCCGGCTGCACCGTCGTGGTGAAACCGTCGCCGGAGACCTCGCTCGACAGTTACCTGCTGGCGGAGGCAATTCGTGAAGCCGGGATTCCCAATGGGGTGGTGAACATCGTGACGGGTGGGGCGGAGACCGGGGCTATGCTCGTCGCCCATCCGGGTATCGACAAGGTCTCCTTCACTGGCTCTACTGAAGCCGGCCGGGCCATTGCCATCTCGTGTGCAGAGAATTTCAAGGCCCTGGTTGCCGAGCTCGGTGGAAAATCGGCGGCAGTGTTGCTCGACGACGCCGATATCGAGACGTTCACCGACTCCATTCCCTGGCGCTGTGTGCCCTTCTCGGGTCAGGTATGCCATGCCATCACCCGGGTGATCGTGCCCCGCTCGCGACACGACGAAATCGTCGCGGCGATGGTGAGCAAGCTCAGCAGCCTGCCGTACGGCGATCCGGTGGACCCGGACGTCCTGCTCGGCCCGGTCGCCACTGCCGGCCAGCGTGCGCGGGTGGAGGACTACATCCGCATCGGTATCAAGGAGGGCGCACGTCTGGTGCTCGGCGGGGGGCGGCCCGATGGGTTCGACAACGGCTACTACATCGAGCCGACCATCCTGACCGGCGTCGACGCATCCATGCGCATTTTTACCGAGGAGATCTTCGGTCCGGTGCTCACGGTGGCTGTCTACGACACCGAGGACGAGGCGGTTGCGCTGCACGACGCGACCGACTTCGGGCTCAGCGGCAGTGTTTTCAGTCAGGACATCGAGCGCGCGACGGCATTCGGCCGCCGCCTGGCCACCGGTGAGGTGCTGGTCAACGGCAAGCACGGTGAGCCCAACGTCGACCTGGTGCGCAGCTTCTACAAACACAGTTCGATCGGTGGTGGAATGGACCTCGTTCCCGGCTACCAGCTCACCAAGGCCATTCCCCGCGGCTAGCTCGTTGCTACCAATCCCAGGACCCGCTGGGCAGAGATCGAAGCCATGCCCTGGCCGTCATACCCCAGGTAAATCGACGAAGGACTGCTCGTGAGCAATGTGCAAAAGATCGATGTCCACCACCATCTGCTGCCGCCGTTCTGGGTGGACTACTTGCAGCAGCATCCGACGGTCCACCGGGTGCCGCAGCAGTGGTCCCCTGCGGGGGCGATCGAAAGCATGAACGCCCAAGGCATCGCCAAGGCGCTGCTGTCGCTCAGTGTCCCCGGGGTCGGGCCTTGGCCGGTGAACGAGCGGGCCGAGGCGGCACGACAGGTCAATGACTACACCGCTGACCTGGTCGCCCGCTGGCCCGAACGATTCGGCAACCTGGCCACTCTGCCGCTTCCGGACGTCGACGCCGCCCTCGTCGAACTTGCCTACGCATTCGACACCCTGTCCGTCGACGGCGTCGTCGTCTTCACCAATTACGGGGACATGTTCCTCGGTGACGGCGCGTTCGAGCCGCTGTGGGCCGAACTCGACCGCCGGGCAGCACTCGTCCTGATCCATCCGGACAGCACCACGCTGCCCGCCCTCGACGGGACGCCGGCCCCATTGGTCGACTTCCCGTTCGCGACCACCCGCACGGCGGTGGACATGGTGTTCAAGGGAGTGATGGACCGCCACCGCAACATGCGAGTGGTGCTCTCCCATGCAGGGGGATTCCTGCCGTATGCCGCCGACCGGATTGCCAGAGGCGGATCGGGGTTGCCCGGAAAGCCTGATCACGAGACGCTTTTGCAGACGCTGCGGCGTTTCTACCTCGACACCGCCCTGTCCACCGGACCCATGGTCCTGCCGTCGCTGACAGCGTTCGCCGCACCGGGTCACATCCTATTCGGCAGCGACTATCCCTACGCGGCGGGAATGGCGCCCGAGTTTACCGCGGTCCTGGACTCGAGCCCCCTTCTCTCGGACGAGCAGCGCGCCGCGATCACCCACCTGAACGCGGCGGCCATCCTGCAACGACGCACGGCGGACTGAAACCAGGGATGAGGCTGCCCGACTCCTGGACGAGCGGTCGGGTCGTCGTCGTGGGCGGCTACTCCAGGGGGCGATGCCCGCTCCGGTTTGGACTCAGTCATTGACACCTGACGAGCGAGCCCGCTATGTTTAATCACATTCAAGACAATGGCCAGGCCGGTCGGAGATGCTCGGACGCGCGGGCCGTTGCGGGGCTCGCAGTTTGGCGTCATCGGCACGAGCGGATCTGTACCGACGCTCAGCACTCCTCATGGTTGAGAAAACGATGAACGCAAGCCGCGCGAATCCCGTGGCGGTCATCGGACGGTGTACCTGCGCCCGCGCCAGCCGCAGAGCCGACGCCTTGACAGGCGCTCACTTTGGACCGAACGGAGCACACATGACTAGCTTGGCACCCTCACCGCTCGAGATCGATCTCGAGAACGGCAACATCTTTGTTGACGGCAGCTGGATCCCCAGCCGCAGCCACGAACGAGTCCTGGCCATTGATCCAGCCACCGAGACCACGATCGGCTGGGCCCCCGACGGCAACGCGGAGGACGTCGATACGGCCGTGCGCGCAGCCCGTGCAGCCTTTGTTCGCAGCGAGTGGTCGAACACGACGCCGCGAGAGCGTGCGGGCTACCTGCGCAAGATGGCCGACCGTCTGGAGCAGCAGGCTGCAGAGATCGGCACGTTCCTGACCACCGAGAACGGTATGCCGATCGCGATCACCGCTCTGATGAACGTCCACTTCTCCGCCGACATCCTCCGCTACTACGCGGGCCTGGGCGACACGCTCAGCCTCGAAGAGATCCGCGAAACCACCATCGTCCGGCGTGAGCCGATCGGTGTGGCGGGGCTGATCGTGGCCTGGAACGGGCCGCTGATGTTGGCGATCGCGAAGATCGCGCCGATGCTGCTGGCAGGATGCACAGCGGTGCTCAAGCCTGCCGCCGAGACACCCCTGAGTGTGGCGTATATCGTCGACGCTGCACAGTACGCCGGCCTGCCGCCCGGTGTACTAAACGTCGTGACCGGGGGCCGTGAGACAGGTGCGGCAATTGTCGCTCACAGAGGTATCGATAAGATCGCCTTTACCGGCTCCACCAACGCAGGCCGAACAATTGCGTCGGAGTGCGGGCAAGCGATGAAACCGTGCAGCCTTGAACTCGGTGGCAAATCGGCAGCCATCATCCTGGACGACGCCGACATGGATCTCTTTCTGAACCAGCTGCCCATCGTCTCGATGGGCGGGAATGGGCAAGGCTGTGTGCTCTCGACCCGGCTCCTGGTCGCGCGCTCCCGCTATGAGGAACTCAAGTCCGGCTTGCGATCAACCGTGCCTTCGCTTCCGGTAGGGGACCCGCATGACCCTGCAACGGTCTTCGGTCCGCTGGCCATGGAGCGACAGCGAGACCGCGTTGAGCAGTACATCCACACGGGGATTCAACAGGGGGCGCAACTCTTGGTCGGAGGCGGGCGGCCGGCCCACCTCGATCGCGGCTTCTATGTGGAGCCGACCGTTTTCGTCGACGTCGACAACTCCAGCCGCATCGCCCAGGAGGAGATCTTCGGTCCCGTCATCACGGTCACTCCGTTCGAGGACGTCGATCAGGCCGTAGCGCTCGCAAACGAGTCAGACTACGGGCTGGGCGGCTGCGTATTCGGTGCTGATGTCGAGCGCAGCGTCGGGGTGGCAAGGCGCGTACAGACAGGAACAATCGGAGTCAACGGATACCAGCCCGACCTCGCGGCACCCTTCGGTGGCTACAAGCAAAGCGGCCTCGGACGCGAGTACGGACCAGAGGGACTATCGGTCTATCTCCAGAACAAATCAATCTACGGAGCCAAGCGCTAACGCGTGTTGCCGCTGCACAGCTTCGGGCATGCCGCCGTCACAACGACGTCGGCATGCCTGACTCTATTTTCGCGAAACTTGGGCGTCTATGGCCGGCTGCCGGCAACCGTCACCATGTCATCGAAGTGCTTCAGGCGCGCCAGGCCCGTGCTCCACGTCGCGGCCAGCTCCCCTCCGGAAATCGACCAATTCTGCAATGGTGATCTGTCGCAGATGGTGCTGGAAGGAGAACGCAGCAAGATCGTGCTCGGAAAACTCGGCGGGATCCTCGTTGACAATGGCGCTGATCGCCGCGCCGGGAAGCAAGCCCGCAAGTCGCGTCAGATCGACGGCTGCTTCGGTGCAGGACGGCCGCGACAGCACACCACCCTGACGAGCCGGATGGGGAGGACGTGGCCCGGCCGCGAGAAGCCTTTCTGGGGTGCTGTGAGGTCGACCAGGAGCCGGAACGTCGCTGCTAGTGCGTTCAGCAGCCGCTCCTGTGTCCGCGTAGATCCGGCCACGGGCGTCGGTGGAGCTGAACTGTCATGGTCTGTCCCTAGGCGAGGATCGTCACTGAGTTTGCCCGGGCATCAGCGCCAAATCTCGGGGGGTTCCGTCGAAAACGATGATGTCGACCCAGGGCGACTCCACCCTGCTGTCGTCTCGGTCAGGAGGGGTCTTCGAGACGGAAGCCGACCTTCAGGCCGACCTGATAGTGAGCCACCTTGCCGTCGATGAGGTGGCCGCGAATCTGGGTGACCTCGAACCAGTCGAGGCCGCGCAGGGTGCGGGAGGCTCGCTCGACCCCTGCTTGTATGGCCTGATCGACGCTATCAACGGATGTCCCGACGATCTCGGAAATCCCATACACGTTGTCACTCATGCGGTCTCCTTGATTAGCGTATTTCCATATTGGTTCGCATTAGCAAGCGCTATCCCGGACGTGACCGCGAACGGGTCTCGGGTCAGGGTCGCCGGTAGCCGAGGTTCCAATGCCTCGGCCACCCGGCCCTCGGTCTACCAGGAAATGCGGCCGTAGCCGTCGTCGCCGACGCCGTCGGCCCTGGTCCAGATGTGGCCCCACAAGATTCCGGACGGGCCGTCGGAGGGCAAAGTGGCCAGATGCACGCTGGGTTCGGCTCCTTGCGTGGCCGACCGGAAGCCGCGGTGGTCGCTGAAGTCGGTAGAAGTGAAGCCCGGATTGGCGGCGTTGACCTTGATCGGGGTGTCCCGGAGCTCTCTGGCGTACATGGCGGTGATCATGTTGACCGCCGTCTTGGACGAGGGGTACTGAACCGACGGTGGCATTTGGCCGAGCGGTCGAGTCGGGTCGGTCTGCGAGGAGATCGAGCCCACTTCACTGGACACGTTGACGATCCGCGCGGCCGTAGCCAGGCGCAGTAGTGGCAGCATCGCGTTGGTCACGGCGACCACGCCGAAGACGTTGATCTCGTATATGGCCCGCATGTCTTCGAGCGACGTCGTGCTGGGCAGGCTCCTGCGGCGCGCAATCGTGGCGGTTCCCGCATTGTTGATGAGGATGTCGAGGCGGCCGTACTTCTCCTCGATCCACTTGGCCGACTCGCCGATGGACGTCTCGTCGGTCACGTCGAGTGGAACGAAAAACGCGTCGGCTCCCTCCTCACGAAGCACGCGCTCGGCTTCTCTGCCGCGAGCTTCGTCTCGCGCGCCGACCAGCACGGTTATGTCCAACGCACCGATCTGGCGGGCTGTCTCGAAGCCGATTCCCTTGTTGGCCCCGGTGATCAGGGCGACTTTCTTTGTCATTTGTTGATCTCATTTCGTGTTGGGGACGGACAGGTAAGTGATGCCATATCGAAGCCAGGTCCTGCTGGTTGTCGTCGGAGATCATAGGTCAAGCACGAGGCGGGATGAGGCTGCGCGTGAGACGCAGATGAACATTGTGTCGTTGGCTTCCTGCTCCTCGGGGCTCAGCAGGCTGTCCCGGTGATCGACTTCGCCGGCGAGAACTCTTGTCTCGCACGTCCCGCAGGTACCCTCACCGCACGAAGAAAGGATCTCGACGCCGGCATCCCTGACGGCCTGAAGCACCGTCTGTTCCGGTGATACGACAATGGTGACGCCGCGCTGAGCGAGCTGAACTTCAAAAGTGTCATGCTTGACTGGCTCCTGTTGTTCCCGCGGCGCGAAACGCTCAACGTGCAGCGCTGCTGTCGGCCATGCGGCGCAGCGCTTTTCGACGGCTTGGAGTAGCGCTTCGGGGCCGCAGCAATAAACGAGCGTGTCCGGTTGCGGCGTACCGAGCAGCGCGTCGAGATTGAGGAGACCCTCTTCGTCTTGCGGGTGCAGCGTCACCGCACTCCCGTACTCCGTGACCAGCTGAGCTCCGAAGGCCATGGAGTTCAAGTTGCGCCCACCGTAATGCAACTCCCACGTCGCGCCGGCCGCGTGGGCTGAGGCCACCATCGGCATGAGTGGCGTGATCCCGACGCCGCCGGCGATGAAGAGATAGCGCGGGGACGATGTAAGCGCGAAATGGTTACGTGGTCCACGGATGTCCACGGTCGCGCCCGCGTGCAGGTTGTCGTGTATGTACGCCGAGCCACCTCGGCCCTGCTGCTCACGCAGTACTGCGATTCGCCATACGCTGCTGTCGATCGGATCGCCGCACAGCGAATATTGTCGGGTCAACTCCGGGCTCAGTACGACGTCGATGTGCGAACCGGGCGTCCAGGCAGGCAGTTCCTGCCCTGTCGGTAGCCGAAGTTCGATGGCAACCACTCCATCGGCCGCGACTTCCCGTCGCGCGACGTCAAGTCGCAGTTCGACCTCATTGTGGGTACTGCGGCCACTCAACGCGCTCTGCATTCCGCATCTCCCATGTCGTACGCCGGGGTATGGGGGATGGGGTCCTCGCACCAGCGGTCCACAACCATCCAGCCCCGCAGTACTTCTTCGCATCTCGTAGATAATCTGCGGCTCTTGAACAGCAGTCATGGTATTTGGGCCCGCACACCGTGTCAACCGTTCATATCAGCTCGATCACGGCTTCGGAGCAAGGGGTTGACCGCAGGGGCCGTCGGTCCTATGTTGATCAGCATTCAAGACGAAGGAGTTGCGGATCACAGACGACCGTCGGCAATGGGTCCGCTCCCAATCCGACCCGGTCTGGAGTAGGAATCCCCGCTTCCACCTGATGTCCGATCTTCGTCCAACAGTGATGCGAGAGGCAGAGTGAAGCCGTGTTTACGAGTCTTGGCGCCCAGAGGCGCCGTGGAGCCAGAGCCCGCACCCGCTTGCGGACTGCCGCGTCCGTGGGCGTGATCGGCCTGGTGGCTGTCTGCGTGGCGGCGTGCGGGTCATCCTCGAGTACCTCGGGGCAGGCTGCATCCTCGACGCCGCCGACGCAGCAGGCTGCATCCTCGGGTGCGGCGACGCAGCAGGCTGCATCCTCGGGTGCGGCGACGCAGCAGGTCGACATGGCAGCTGCATCAAAGGCAATCGCGCCCTATGAAGGCCAGACGAGCGCCTTCCCAGTCGACACACCGTTGAGCAAGCCGCTGCCGGCGGACACGAAGTTCGTCTACCTGCAATGCGCGGCCACCTCATGCGGACAGGTCGACAAACTCCTGCAGGAGGCGGTCAAGACGCTCGGCGGCTCGCTGACCACGGTGAGCGCAGGTGCGTCCGTCGCCACGTTTCAGACCGCCGCCGCGAGCGCCCTCTCGTTGAAGCCGGCTGTCGTATTCTTGGACGGTTTCCAGCCCGCACTATTCGGCGACAGCCTCAAGACCTTGTCCGCCGCGGGCATCAAGGTCGTCTCGATCTCGATGGCCCAAACCCCGGAAGAACTCGCGTCCTACGGGATCACCTTCAACTACATCGGCACAGCATTCAACGTCAACAACGGGAAGCTCATGGCTGACTGGGTCATCACCAAGAAGGGTGCCAACTCCAAAATCGCGTTCTACGGTGTCCCGGAGATCACCTTCACGGCGCCTATGCAGGCGGCCTTCGAGCAGGAGTTGAAGACGAACTGCGCATCCTGCAAGGTTCGCACCGTCCCGGTGGCCGTGGCCACCCTGGGAACAACGGCACCGCAGACCGTTGTCACCGACATGCAGGCACATCCCGACACGAACGTCGCGGTGTTCTCGGTCGCTGCGATTGCATCGGGTCTACCGGCGGCGATGAAAGCGGCAGGGGTGTCCGCCACGACACTGGGTTTCTCGCCCGGGCCCGGGAATCTGCAGGACATCAAGACGGGGGACATCACAGGCGGTTTGGCCATCGACACCGCAGTGTCCGTCTGGACAATGGCGGATGTTGGTGCACGCCTGGTCATAGGCGACCAGCCGACGGCGAGCGAGAAGGCCGGCGAGAGTCCGGAGCAGTTCCTGCAGCAGAAGGACATTACCTTCGACCCCACCAATGGGTGGACGGCCTACCCCGACTACGCCCAGAGGTTCGCAAAGCTGTGGCACCCGGCCAGCTGAAAGTCAAGCATTGCCGGCACATGCTCTATCGGGCGACATGACCCTCACCCGCGTGCTGGACCGTTTGCCTGGGCGAGCCGCGCGCCCGGGCAAACGGTGCCCTCTGATCTGATGCACCGGACGCAGCTGACTGCGGAGCCCCGCTACAGCGGGGCTAGCGGGTATTCCTCGGACATCAAGCGTCGGTTCGGCAGAGACGATGGATAGTTGGTCATCGTCACCAAACCAGGACACCTGGAAAAGGCTCAAGTCGCAGTGCAAAACTCAGATGCAGTCCAGAACGCAAAGGATCGCCAGTGACACAACAAATGAATCCTGCGGCCGAGCAGTTCGTCCTCGACGACCCAGAGATCCAGAAGGATCCCTATCCGTTCTATCCCATCCTTCGCGATCAAGCACCGGTGCTGAAGACGTCGTTCGGTGGCCAGCCGTGCTGGGTGCTGAGTCGGCGGGAAGATATCGCGACCGTGCTCATGGACCCCAAGATATTTTCGAGTCATACGTCGCCGAGCTCGAACTTGGTGCACGCCGACCCGCCTGATCATTCACGCCTCCGTAAGCTGGTGGCACGAATGTTCACTCGCAGAGCGGTCAGCGCGATGGCCGAGCACATAGCTCAGACGACGGAGGAACTGGTCGATCAGATCGTCCGGAAGGGTCGTTGCGACATCGTCGCCGACTTCGCCGGGCCACTCACCGTAAGTGTGATCGGACGCTTCCTCGGGATCGCCACGGGGGAGGTGGAACGGATGCGCCACCTCACCCATCTGGCCCAGGACTACGAGGGCTCGATTCGACTCAACCGGGAACCGTCACCGGAGTCGCAGACCGCCAGGCAAGATCTCACCCAGCTGGCCGCAGACATCGTTCGGTTGCGCCAGTTCGACACCGGCGGCGTGGTCGCGAGCCTTGTCGGCTTCGTTGATCAAGGAGACCTCACCGAACTGGAATGCGTCAACCTATTGGTGTTGCTGATCATCGCCGGACACGCCACCACGACCAACCTGCTCGCGAACTCCATATACATGCTCACGCAACGCCCCGACGACCTGACCAAACTGCGAGACGACAAGTCGGCCATCGCTCCCTACGTAGAAGAAGTGCTGCGCACCAGGCCCTCATTTCACCGGATCACCCGCATCACGACTGAGCCGGTCACGCTCTCTGGAACAGAGATACCCGCCGGCTCCATCGTCCGTCTGCTGCTGGCGTCAGCGAACCGCGATCCGTCGGATGTCGAATCGCCGGAGGTATTCGATCCAGCCCGGGAGCAAGGAATGCATCTTGCGTTCGGGTACGGCATCCATACCTGCCTAGGCCAATGGCTGGCGCGGCTCGAATCCGAAACGGCACTCGAGGTCTTCGCCCGACGCGTGTCGACGGTCGGTCTGATTCCGGATGAATCGCTCATTCGATTCTCGGGTGGAACGTTTAACGAGTTCGGTTTCGAATGCCTGCCTGTTCGACTTTCCGCTGTCCGGCCTGTGGAGGCCAATTGAGCGCGACTATGCCCAGGTCCGGCAGATCACCGCGTAGTCGATCGACGAATGAGGTAGATGACGAACACCCTGGTCGAGGCACCGTGTGGGCCGCGGGGCAAGCACGACCCGAGCCTCACAGCGACCCGCTACCGTGGTCAGATTCGTAAGTTCGTCGGTAGTTCAGGTCCAGGCGGTGGGGTCGCCGAGGTAGAGGCCGCAGGCGCAGCCCAGGGCGTCTTCGGGCGGTCCCGCCATTTGTCCGTTGGGTAGGGCAGCGGGTTCGTAGCCGTTGTTGCTGGCCAGGTAGATCGCGAATCCCCAGGAGGCGGCGTAGCCGCCGTACCGCAGTCGCATCAAGGGCAGCGCTTCATCGTTGAGTAGGCGACCGGCGACGTAGGCGAAGCCGCCCCGGAACTTCACGTCCACGCCCGCCAACTGTGGCCAGCGTTCCCGTGCGCGACCGGACAGACGCTGCTGCAGAGACGTTTTCGTCGACTCGGGGGGGACGGCCATAAGGGTTGATCCTGCCCGATCCGCGTGTCGTTGACCACCCCAGCACCTATGACTGGTGAGGCTGAAGTGACAGATGAGACTTCCCTGTTGAAGGATCCGATGTCGCCGGTCAGCGCCAACCAGATCGAATTGACCCCTGCCCAGAGCGTGGAGTTGCTGCGACTGGCTCGGGCCGGGACGACCACGCAACGCCTGGCGTTGCGGATATCGATTGTGCTGGAGGCCGCCCAGGGACGGTCCAACACTACGATCGCCGACAGATTGTCGATCTGCGTGGACACCGCCGCCAAATGGCGACGCCGGTGGCGGGCCAAGCCGAGCCTTTCCTCGTTGGGAGATGTCAAACGGACCGGCCGGCCACCGAGGTTCACCCCGGTCCAAGTCGCGCAGGTCAAGGCGTTGGCGTGCCGCCCGGCAGCCGACAGCGGTCTGCCGTTGTCGCGGTGGTCGGCTCCGGAGCTCGCCCGTCAGGTCATCACCGACGGGATCTGCACGAGGATCTCAGCCTCGACGGTGCGGCGGTGGCTATCGCAGGAGGCGTTGAAGCCGTTGCAGTACCAATCGTGGATTTTCATCACCGACCCCAACTTCGCACCCAAAGCACAACGGGTGCTTGACCTCTACGCCCGCCAATGGCAGGGCCAACCGTTGGGCCCGGGTGACTATGTGATCTCCGCCGATGAGAAGACCTCGATCCAAGCCCGGTGCCGCTGCCACCCGAGCCTGCCACCAGGTTCGGCCCGGATGATGAGGGTCAACCACGACTACCACCGCCGCGGTGCGGTCGCCTACCTGGCCGCCTACGACGTCCACCGGGCGAAGGTGTTCGGCCGGTGCGAGAACACCACCGGCATCACACCGTTCGAAGCGCTCGTGGCTCAGGTGATGACCCAGGAGCCCTACCAGTCAGCGGCCAGAGTCTTCTGGGTGGTGGACAACGGATCCTCCCACCGCGGGGCCAAGGCCGTCGACCGGCTGAAGACGCAGTTCCCCAACGCGATCATGGTGCACACCCCTGTGCACGCGTCGTGCCTGAATCAGGTGGAGATCTTCTTCTCCATCATCCAACGAAAAGTGCTTTCCCCCAACGACTTCACCGACACCGACATAATCACCCGACGTCTGGCCGAATTCGAAACCCGCTACAACCAGACCGCCAAAGCCTTCAACTGGAAATTCACCACCACCGACCTCGACGACTTTCTCCAACGCCTGGATCGTCACACCACCCACCCGATCGCCGCGTGACCACCGACGAACTTACGAATCTGACCACTTAGCATCAAACAACTCCCAGCCGTCGCGATCGATTATGGGCCTTATTTTCCCACGAACGTGTCCCCACCCAACCCAGGCGCGCCACGAAACCCGTTGCGCTGCAACGACCAAAGCGTGGACTTTTTGGGTGCAAGTAGCTAACGGTCCGTGAGTCCGCGCTCGTTCAGGGATTTCCCCAATCCTATGAATTGCCAGGATTTCGCAGTCGTGTCATGGCGTCATAGGCAATGCCGTGGCCTTGTCGAGGCCGCAGGAAAGCTAGGCAACGCCTAGCAACGAGCTAGTCATCGGACAGTCGACTGGACAGCTGATTCAACAACCTGAGGGCGGACTCGGCGACCGGCGTGCCGGAGGTGAACACTGCTGCCGTTCCCATGTTCAACAGGGTGGTGACATCTTGGGGCGGGATCACTCCGCCGACCACGACGAGTATGTCCGGTCGTCCGGCTTCGGCAAGAGCGTGCTGCAGAGCGGGCACCAGCGTCAGGTGTCCGGCCGCGAGGGAGGACACGCCGACGACGTGTACGTCGGCGTCCACCGCCTCGCGCGCGACTTCCTCTGGGGTGGAGAAGAGCGGTCCGACGTCGACGTCGAAGCCGAGGTCGGCGAAGGCGCTGACGATGACCTTTTGGCCGCGGTCGTGACCGTCTTGGCCCATCTTGGCCACCAGGATTCGGGGCTGTCGGCCGTGCCTCTCGGCAAATTCGGCCGTGGCGGTCAGCACCGCGTCGGCTCCCGCACCGTCGCCGGTGGATGCCTCGGCCCGGTAGACGCCGGAAATGGTACGCACCACCGGCACGTGCCGACCGAAAACCTGTTCCAGCGCGGCCGTCATCTCGCCGACTGTGGCCTTGGCCCGCGCTGCCTCGACGGACAAGGCCAGCAGGTTGCCGCTACCGGTGCTCGCCGAGTCAGTCAACGCTTGCAGCGCTTGTTGCAGCGCTGCGGGATCCCTCTCTGCACGAAGTTTTCTGAGCTTGGCCAGCTGTCCGACCCGGACCGCGCCGTTGTCGACCTTGAGTACCTCGACCTCGGAGACTTCGCCGCTGGGTGGGGTGAAGGCGTTGACGCCGACCAACATCTGCCGGCCAGAGTCGATTCGGGCCTGGGTGCGGGCGGCTGCCTCCTCGATGCGCAGCTTGGGGATTCCGGCGTCGATTGCCGCGGTCATGCCACCGGCGCTGTTGACTTCGGCGATGTGGGCTCGGGCCTGGCTGAGCAGTTGCTGGGTGCGCTCCTCGACCAGGTGTGAGCCGCCCCAGGCGTCGATGATCCCGGTGGTGCCGGACTCCAGTTGCAGCACCAGCTGAGTGTTCCGGGCGATCCGTGCGGAAAATTCGGTCGGCAGAGCGAGGGCTTCGTCCAGGGCGTTGGTGTGCAGGGATTGGGTGTGGCCCTGGGTGGCGGCCATCGCCTCGATGCAGGTGCGGGCCACGTTGTTGAATGGGTCCTGCGCGGTGAGCGACCAGCCGGAGGTTTGGCAGTGGGTGCGCAGCATAGAGGACCGGGGGTTCTTGGGCGCGAATTCCTGCATCAATTCGAACCACAGCTGCCGGCCGGCCCGCAGTTTGGCGACCTCGGTGAAAAAGTCCATCCCGATGCCCCAGAAGAAGGACAGCCGCGGCGCGAAGGAATCGACGTCCAGTCCGGCGGCGATGCCGGCCCGGACGTATTCGATTCCGTCGGCCAGCGTGTAGGCGAGTTCCAGATCGGCGGTGGCCCCCGCTTCCTGGATGTGGTAGCCGGAGATCGAAATCGAGTTGAATTTCGGCATGTGCGCTGCGGTGAAGGCGAAGATGTCGCTGACGATCCGCATCGACGCGGCGGGTGGGAAGATGTAGGTGTTGCGGACCATGAATTCTTTGAGAATGTCGTTCTGGATGGTGCCGACAAGTTTGTCCGCTGCCACTCCCTGCTCTTCGGCGGCCAGGATGTACAGGGCCAGGATCGGCAGGACCGCGCCGTTCATGGTCATGGAGACGCTCATGGTGTCCAGCGGTATGCCGTCGAACAGTTCCCGGGCGTCGTAGATGGAATCGACGGCCACCCCGGCCATTCCGACGTCGCCGACAACCCGGGGATGGTCGGAGTCGTAGCCGCGGTGGGTGGCTAGGTCGAACGCCACCGACAGGCCCTTCTGGCCGGCGGCGATATTGCGCCGGTAGAACGCGTTCGAACCAGCGGCGTTGGAGAAACCGGCATATTGCCGGATCGTCCACGGTGAGGTGATGTACATCGTCGGGTACGGGCCGCGCAGGTACGGGGGCTGGCCGGGATAGCCGGGATCCGTTGTCTCGGTTGCGGATGCTGGCTGCTCGGGCCGGTCGTGGAGCGAGATTCCAGCGAGCGAAGAAGGGATCATGAGGTCACCGGCGCCGGGTAGCGGTTGACCCCGACGAGCACGCGACTGCCGTCGGTGACTGACTTTTGCCGGCGGGCACCGTCCGCGGCCCAACGCGCCCGCAGTGACCCGTCCTCGATGGCGGCGCCGAGGTCGCCGTCCAGGCGGGTCAGTTCGGCCCACGCGGCCGTGGCCGTGCGGTAGGTCAGTTCCTCCAGAGCATAGGACCCACCGGCCGGGTCGGCGTCCCGGCGCAGCAGCGATTCACCGGCCAGCAGATGGGAGATGTTGCGGGCCAATCGGCGGCCCAGCGCTCTGGGTTCGGCCAGCAGAGCGTCGAGCGGCAGGACCGTGATTGCGTCGGCGCCGCCGATCACCGCGGCCAGCGCGGCCGCTGTGGTGCGCAGGAGGTTGGTGGGCACGTCGAGGTCGGCCAGCATGCTGCGGGCCGTGACGGCGTGGATCCGCGCTTGGTTGTCCGCCGCGCCGGACAGCTCGCCGATCCGGGACCAGCACTGCCGCAGCGCCCGCATCTTGGCGATGGCCGGGAAGAACTCGCCGGTGACGGTGACCCGAAACTCGATTGCGTCCAGCGCCTGCGGTGTACTCATCCCGGCAGCCTCGGCGTCGCGGGTCAGGTGCATCGCGGCGGCGAGAACATATCCCAGCTCGGCGATGTCGCCCGCTCCGAGGTTGGCGGCCACACAGCCGTCGGCGACAACGGAGCGGGAGCCGCCGGTCACCGTCTCCGGCCACCCCGTCCGGTTGATCGCGCCGCCGGAACGCACGGCGCGGCCCACCGGGTCGTAGGACGGTGCCACCAGAGCCGGGTCGACCCCGACCGGCACCATGACGCCACCGGGCAGCCAGACCGAGGTCGCGCCACCGGCCAGCTCCTCGGCGACAAGGTCAGCGACCGCGGCCGGGTCGCGGCCGTCCACGTACGAGCGGATGTCCCAGGTGGGCCCGGCTGGGATCGTTACGGGCAGCACGTTGGGTGTCAGGAAGGGGCTGCCTAGTGCCGGGATCTCCACGCCGTCGGTGGTGCTGACGGCCAGCGCTGCGGCCACCGACATGGGGTCGGCGGCGCGATCATCGGGCAGGGCACGACCGACCTTCGCCAGTACTGCGGCCGCGGCCTCGGCCCATACCTTCGCCGCCGGCGGGGCTTCGTCGATCACCATGCGCATTCGTTCCTTTCCCAGATCGAACTTCAGTTCAGGATTTGACACACGGCCGAGCCTGAGGTCATAGCGTCGCCGACTTCGGCGGTCAGCCCGTCGATGCGGCCCGCCTTGTGCGCGGCCAGCGGTTGCTCCATCTTCATCGCCTCGACCACCATCACCAGATCGCCGGCTTCGACGAGGTCGCCGTCGGCCACGGCCACCTTGACCACTGTGCCGTGCATGGGGGAGGTGAGCGTGTCGTCGGTCGGTGCTGCGGCGGCGGCCCCGGCGGATCGGCGCCGCACCGTCTTGGCCGGGACCGCGGTGGCGGTGCGGGCTCCGAGGCCGGCTGGAAGAGTGACGTCCAATCGGCGGCCGTCGACCTCGACCACAATGGTGTCCCGGGCGGCCGGGTCACCGGCCACCGCGGTTCCGGCGAACGCCGGGATCGTGTTGTCGAAGTCGGTTTCGATCCAGCGGGTGAAGACGGTGAAGGGATCGGTGGTGAACGCCGGATCTTGGACCACCGTCCGATGAAATGGCAGCACGGTAGCCATCCCTTCGACGACGAATTCGTCCAGGGCCCGGCGGGCCCGAGCCAGGGCCTCGTCGCGCGATTCGCCCCAGACGATCAGCTTGGCCAGCAGCGAATCGAACGCTGCGCCGATGACCGAGCCGTTCTCGACACCGGAATCCACCCGCACTCCGGGCCCGGCCGGTTCCCGGTATGCGGTCACCGTGCCCGGCGCGGGTAGAAAGTTGCGGCCTGGGTCCTCGCCGTTGATGCGGAATTCGAAAGCGTGTCCGCGGGGGGCGGGATCCTCGGACCAGCGCAGCTTCTGACCTTCGGCGATGCGGAACTGTTCGCGTACCAGGTCGATTCCGGTGGTTTCCTCGGAAACCGGATGCTCGACTTGCAGGCGGGTGTTGACCTCCAGGAAGCTGATCACCCCGTCGCTGCCGACCAGATACTCGACGGTGCCGGCGCCGTGGTAGTTGGCTTCCCGGCAGATCGCTTTGGCGCTGGTGTGGATGGTTGTCCGCTGCTCCGCGGTCAGGAACGGCGCCGGGGCTTCCTCTACGAGCTTCTGGTTGCGGCGCTGCAGGGAGCAGTCGCGGGTGCCGACCACGATCACGTTGCCGTACAGGTCGGCGAGCACCTGGGCTTCCACGTGCCGTGAGCGGTCCAGATAGCGCTCCACGAAGCATTCCCCGCGGCCGAACGCCGAGATGGCCTCGCGCACGGCACTGGCGTACAGCTCGGGGATCTCGGCGATGTTGCGGGCGATCTTCAAGCCGCGGCCGCCGCCCCCGAAAGCGGCCTTGATGGCCACCGGCAGACCGTACTGTTCGGCGAACGCGATGACCTCCGCCGGCCCGCCGACCGGTTCCTTGGTGCCCGGGACCAGGGGCGCGCCGGCGCGCATCGCGATGTGCCGCGCGGTGACCTTGTCGCCCAGGTCCCGGATGGCCTGGGGTGACGGACCGATCCAGATCAGCCCGGCGTCCACGACGGCTTGGGCGAAACCGGCGTTCTCGGACAGGAATCCATAGCCTGGGTGTACGGCGTCGGCGCCGGACCGAGCGGCCGCGTCGAGCACTTTTGCGATGTCAAGGTAGGACTCGCCCGGCGTCTGACTGCCCAGGGCAAATGCCTCGTCCGCCATCCGGACGTGCAGCGCGTCCCGGTCCGGCTCGGCGTAGACCGCGACCGAGGTGTACCCCGCGTCGCGGCAAGCCCGGATCACCCGGACGGCGATCTCGCCGCGATTGGCCACCAGGACCTTGGTGATGCCTGTCATGCCCTACCTCCGGGACGAGACGATGAGCGCCAGCCGGTGGCCGGACTCCAGCCGGCGGCGGTGTGGGCGGACCGAGCCCACGCGACCGGTCGCGCGGCGGCGGACCTGGCGGGCGCGGGAGCCAGTGCGAGGTTGACAACAACTGTGATGGCAGCGATCTCGCTCGGTGATGCGGCCTGCCTGATCGTGAACCCGGCGAGGTCGTTCACAGCGGAATGTTCCCGTGCTTTTTCGCCGGCAACGACTGGCGTTTGTTGCGCAGCATCCGGATCGACTGGATGACCGCGGCCCGGGTTTCTGACGGTTTGATGACTCCGTCGACGTAGCCCCGCTCGGCCGCGATCCAGGGATTGAGCAGGGTGTCCCGGTACTCGGCGGTCACAGTGGCGCGCAGCGTTTCCGGGTCGTCGCTGGTCGCCAGTTCGCGGCGGTACAGGATGTTCGCCGCGCCTTGTGCGCCCATGACAGCGATTTGGGCGGTTGGCCAGGCCAGGTTGATGTCGGCGCCCAGGTGCTTGGAACCCATCACGTCGTAGGCGCCGCCGAAGGCTTTGCGAGTGACCACGGTGATCTTCGGGACGGTGGCCTCGGCGTAGGCGTAGATCAACTTGGCGCCGCGCCGGATGATGCCGGCGTGTTCCTGGCCGACGCCGGGTAGGAAGCCGGGAACGTCGACCAGGGTCAGGATCGGTACGTTGAAGGCGTCGCAGGTGCGAACGAATCGGGCGGCCTTCTCGGCGGCGTCGATATCCAGACAGCCGGCCAGGTGTTGCGGTTGGTTGGCCACTACCCCCACCGGGGTGCCGTCGACCCGGCCGAACCCGACCACGATGTTCGGCGCGAACAGTGACTGGACTTCGAGGAACTCACCGCCATCGAGCAGGTGCTCGATGACCTTGTGCATGTCGTACGGGGCCGAATCCGAATCTGGGACGAAGGTGTCGAGGAAATCGTCGATCTCTTCCAGTTCCAGGTCCTGCACCGGATCGGTGGTCGGCAGCGGATCGAGGTTGTTGCTCGGCAGATAGGACAGCAGCGCCTTCACGTATTCGACCGCGTCGTCCTCGTCGGCGGCCAGGTAGTGGGCGTTGCCGCTGATGGTGTTGTGTACCCGGGCACCGCCGAGCTCCTCGAGGGTGACGTTCTCGCCGGTTACCGTCTTGGTGACATCAGGTCCGGTGATGAACATCTGTGAGGTCTTGTCGACCATCACGATGAAATCGGTGAGCGCCGGCGAATAAACATGCCCGCCGGCTGCGGCGCCCATCACCAAAGAGATCTGCGGGATCACTCCGGAGGCGTGCACGTTGCGGTAGAAGATCTCGGCGTAGAGCCCGAGGGAGACCACGCCTTCCTGGATGCGGGCGCCGCCGCCCTCGTTGATGCCGATGACCGGGCAGCCGTTGGCCATGGCGAAATCCAGCACTTTGACGATCTTTTCGCCGTAGACCTCGCCCAGGCTGCCGCCGAACACGGTGACGTCCTGGCTGAAGACGCAGACCGGCCGGCCGTCGACGGTGCCGTAGCCGGTGACCACCCCGTCGCCGAGGGGTCGGTTCTTGTCCAGCCCGAAGGCGGTCGACCGGTGCCGGGCGTAGGCGTCGAGCTCCAGAAACGATCCCGGGTCCAGTAGCAGCCCGATGCGTTCCATGGCCGTCTTCTTGCCCTTGGCGTGCTGCCGGTCGACCGCCCGCGCCGAGCCGGCGTGCGCGGCTTCTCCGCGGCGTCTTCCCAGCTCGGCCAGTTTGCCTGCGGTGGTGTGCGGTGCCGCGTCAGCGGCGACAGGCTTCGAGTGGCTCATCGACCGACCCGGCCAAGCAGCCGCCAGGTGGTCGGCAGCACGCCGGAGGCGATGGCCATCTTGGCCGCGTCCCCGATCAGGAACGGAACCACACCCAGTGACAGCGCCATCGAAATGCTCATACCAAATCGAGCCATCAGAAACGCGGCACCGAACACGTAGATCACGATGGAGCCACCGATGAACGCAGCAAGCTCGCGAACTACATTGCGATCGGCGCCTTTCCGGGACGCGGCGCCGATCAGGACGGAGGCGAGCAGGAAACCAACGAGATAGCCACCGTTCGCGCCGATCAACACGTTGATGCCGGACATGTGACCGGCGAACACCGGCAATCCGGCCGCGCCGGCGGCGATGTAGAGCAGCTGGCTGACCAGGGCCCGGCCCGGCCCGAGGGCGGCCGCACCGACCAGCACGACCAGGGTCTGGGCGGTGACCGAGACCGGCGAACCAGGAACGGGGAAGGACAGCTGCGCGGCCAGCGCGGTCAGTGCGGCGGCACCGACGATGGTGGAGAAGGTGATCAGTGCCGTCCGGGGAATCAGTTCGATGAGCAGCTGCGCCCGTTGCGGGACTCGGGCCGTGCGAACCACACTCATGAGCAGCGCCTTCCAACGTTGGTACCGGATACCGTTGTGAAGGTACTGCGTACCGGGCAGGATGACAAGTGTGAAATCTAGTTGGGAGTTGCGGTGTCGCTAGGCGTTGAGCGCTCGGTACGGGATCGGTTGGCTGACGCCGCCTTTGCGCTGTTCGATGAACGAGGCTACGAGCAGACGACGATCGAAGACATCGTTGAACGAGCGGGGGTGGGCAGGACCACGTTCTTCCGAAATTACCGCTCGAAGGACGAAGTGATCTTCCCCGACCACGACTTGTTGATGGAGCAGATCCGGCAGCGGCTGTCTACATCTAATGACAGCACCGCCCTGATCGCGGTGTCCGAAGCGGTGCGGTTGGTGTTGCTGCGCTACCTCGACGAGGGGGATCGGGCCCGGCAGCGGTACAGGTTGACCAGCCGGGTGACGGCGCTGCGAGACCGTGAAAATGCCAGCGTGGCCCGTTATCAGCGGCTGTTCCGCGAATTCATCACCGGATGGTCGGGCCCGCACGAGAAATCGGCGCTCTCGGCCGAGTTGATGGCTGCGTCGGTGGTCGCGGCGCACAATCACGTGCTGCGTCGGTGGCTGCGAGGTGAGGCCGCCGATCCGTTGGCTGAGGTCGACCGCGCCATGACCGAGGTGACCGCGCTATTCACGCCCATCTCCAGAGATGGACGCGGGGTCGATGCATATTCCCGCGACGCTACCGTCGTGGTGCTTCGCGGCGACCATAGCCCGGAGAAAATTCTGGCCGCCGTGCGCGAGGCGCTCGGCGCTGAGGTTCGCCACCCGGCCCCATGAATAGACGCTGAGCTTAAAATCATCTCAGCGTGGCGGCGCCGCACCTCGTCGGCCGAGGATCCCCTGCCGGACGACCGCGGCGCCGGACGCACGAGGCATCTCCACGCGCGTCGAGGGGACACCCCTCAAGCCGTCTGCCGCCTGCAAGGGAAGGGACGAACTGAATGTCAGCGGATACTTCCCGGCGTTGTCCTAGTGTCCTGCGTCTGAGATTCATTCACTAAATAGTATGATTGGTCCATGCGAGGACGACCAAAAGCGTTACTGGAATTGACATCTGATGAGATCGAGCAGCTCCAACGATGGGTCCGGCGCACTACGTCCGCGCAAGCTCTGGCATTGCGAGCCCGGATCGTTCTGGCCTGCGCGACTGGTTTGACGAACAAGGAAGTCGCTGCGCAGCTTGGTGTTTCGATGCCGACGGTGGGTAAGTGGCGGTCCCGGTTCGTCGAGTCCCGGCTGGATGGTCTGGTCGACGAACCGCGCTCGGGACGCAAACCCACGATCACCGCCGAACAGGTCGAGGACGTCGTGGTAGCGACTTTGGAATCGACCCCGGAACACGCCACCCACTGGTCGCGGAAGAAGATGGCCGAACGCAGCGGACTTTCCAAGTCCACGATCGGCCGGATCTGGAAAGGGTTCAACCTCAAACCCCACCTGACCGACGGATTCAAACTGTCCAACGACCCGATGTTCGTAGACAAGGTCTACGACATCGTCGGGCTCTACCTCAACCCTCCCGTGCGCCACGAGGCACCTACTGACCGAGTGGGATGAAAGGACCCACTCTCGGCCTGTCGTAGCAGGTCGTTGAAGCAGGGAGCAGCCTGATCCTGGTGGCGCAGGTGAGGGTGGGAAGCAGCTCCGTCAACGCCGTGACGGTTTGGTACTGCCAGACGGGCCGGGTTCGGCAAGCAAGATGGGAAGGCGTACGTATGCAGGAACCAGCGGTGGAACCCCCTCAAGTCAAGAACCGGCTCAAACCTGGCG
>JAABUP010001204.1_pt1 | contig 54656 bp, 49 predicted proteins | sample 5559201 | NCBI WGS metagenome assembly JAABUP01 (sample SAMN10711887, study PRJNA513373) | rock metagenome | isolation source: Antarctica rocks | place: Antarctica | reverse complement strand
ACCTCGATCACGCCGGTCCACCCAGTGCCGCACCGTCTTCGGATCACAACCCACCAGCTCACCCGCCGAGTGCGCGCACCCGGTCAGGTCAAACGCCTCGAGAATCTCCATGATCTCCCTGCCATCCCGGCGAGGTCCCGGTCCGCACGCAGCGCGGTCGCGGAACGCGATCTGCTCGTCCCAGCGCGGGGAGCCGGGCGGCAGGAGGTGCAGGTGCGCGGCGCGGCCCCCGCCGTCGGCGGTCGGCCGGACGAGGAGACGGCGCCACGGCCGGGCGTCGAGCGCGGGCGGGACGAGGACCCATCGTCGAGCCACGAGCTCGGCCCGTCGGCGGGAGCACGCGTCCTCGAGGTCGTCGACGACGACCATGAGGTCGATGACCGGCTTCGCCCGGAGCCCGGGCACCGCGGTCGAGCCGACATGGACGACGTCACTGCGCCGGTGCGGCCCGAGCGCAGCCCCCAGTGACGCGGCGAGGTCGACGGCGAGCTCGGGCCAGCGCGGATCGGGGTCGGCGACGCTGACCTGGGCGTCTGCCCAACGAGGTCGCCCGTCCACCACCGGTCCGGGTGCAGTTCAGCCCTGCGGCGGGCTGATGTTGACCATCCACGCGACGCCGAAGCGGTCGACGAGCTGGCCGAACTCGTCACCCCACATCTGCTTCTCCAGCGGAAAGGTGACCGTGCCGCCCTCGGTGAGGGCTTCCCAGCACCGGCGGAGCTCGGGGTCGTCCCCGCTGAGACTGAGGGTGATCGAGCTGCCTGACGGCACCTCCGTCCCCGGCGGGATGTCGGAGCCCATGAGTGCGAAGCCCCCCTCGGTCTCGAGCATGCCGTGCATGATCTGGGACGCCATCGGTTCCTCAGTGGTCCCGAACTTGCCGAAGGTGTCGAGGCTCAACGAGCCGCCGAGCACGCTCTGATAGAACTCCATCGCCTCCCGCGCGGTACCGGCGAAGTGGAGGTAGGGGTTGAGACGGGATGCCATCACTGCTCCTCGGTGACGTGGCTCACGGTGGGTCGCACACTAGCGTTGCCCATTCGACGCCGTCAGCCGGCGGATCGTGCCGGCTCGGCGGGGCGGTAGGTCCCGAAGCAACCGGAGGTTGCCCTCGGTGAGGCCCATGACGACCTCGCCCCGCCGACCCCGATCACCGGGGCCTCGCCCGCTAGGAGGCCGCTGAACAAGCCGGTTCGTGGGCCCGGTGGCGACCCAGGGGAGAGCGGGGACGCCGATGGCGTCGTGGTCGGGGACCCGGCCCGCGAGCTGACGGGGGGATGTCGCCGAGTTCATCGCCGTCGCCGCTCGGACGTACCGATGGATAGCGTCCGCTGCGTGACACGGCATCGGCGCGTGGTGGTCATCGGGGCAGGCTTCGGCGGGATCGGCGCGGCCATCGAGCTGCGCGCCCACGGGTACACCGACGTCACGATCCTCGACGCGGCGTCGGGCATCGGCGGGACCTGGCTCGCGAACACCTATCCGGGTGCGGCCTGCGACGTGCCGAGCCACCTGGTTCCTTCGCCCAGCGTCGCAGCTGGTCACGGCTCTGCTCGCCGCAGAGCGAAATACTGGAGTACCTGCGCACCGTGGCCCACGAGCACGGCGTCGACGACGTCGTCGTGCCGCACACGAGCGTCAATCGCTGCGTGTGGGAGGACGACCGCTGGGCGGTCGAGGTCGACGACGGCCGCCGCTGGGAGGCCGACGTGCTCGTGATCGCCACCGGGCAGCTGCACGCCCCCGCCGTCCCCGCGATCCCCGGTATCGACGACTTCGCCGGCCACACCTTCCACTCCGCGCGCTGGGACCACGACCACGATCTGACGGGGCGCCGCGTCGCCGTAGTCGGTACCGGGGCGAGCGCGGTGCAGTTCGTGCCGGAGCTCGCCCCAATCGCCGGGCACCTGAGCGTCTTCCAGCGCAGCGGCAACTGGTTCCTGCCCCGGCGCAACCGCCACTACCCGGCCGCGGCACGTGCGGCGATCCGTCGGGTCCCGGGCCTGCAGCGGGCCCGCCGGGCCTTCCTCAAGAACGTCTACCTGGAGTCGCTGACCGCGATGATCCGCAACCCGGCGACCGTCGGGCGGGTCGGGACGCTGTGGTCGACGCTCTTCATGCGCGGCCAGTTGCGCGACCCCGAGCTCCGCCGGAAGGCGTGGCCGGACTACACCTTCGGCTGCAAACGCGTCCTGTTCAGCTCCCACTACCTGCCCGCGCAGGCGCGCGAGAACGTGGAGCTGGTGACCGACGCGATGGAGCGCATCGAGCCGACTGGGGTTCGCACCGCGGACGGCCGGCTCCACGAGGTCGACACGATCATCTGGGGGACCGGCTTCGCCACCACCCGGTTCAGGTTCCCCATGGACATCGTCGGGCGCGCCGGCCGCACACTCGAGCAGGAATGGGCGGACGGGCCGCACGCGCACCTCGGGATGGCCGTCCCCGGATTCCCGTCGCTCTTCGTCCTCTATGGCCCGAACACCAACACCTCGGGCGGGTCGATCATCGTCTACCTCGAGGCGCAGGCCGCCTACGTGCGGCAGGCCCTCGAGGAGATGGACCGCCGGGACGCCACCGCGGTCGAGGTGCGGGCCGACGTGGAGGCCGCGTTCGACGCCGAGGTCCAGGCCGAGTTCGCCGGGACGGCGTGGCTGCGGTGCGACTCCTGGTACCGCGACGACTCCGGCCGGATCGTCACCAACTGGCCGGACTACATGCGCGAGTACGTCGCACGGACCGAGCGCCTCGAGCCCGCGGAGTACGCGTTCCGGTGAGCCGACGGGCCCGTGCGGTGTACCCGCGTCGTCGCGCTCTCCACGATCCGCGCGGACTATGGTCGTCGCGATGAGGGGCGCACCATGGTCGAGCTGAAGACGGACGCCGAGATCGCGGTCATGCGTGAGGCCGGGCGGGTGGTCGCCCGCTGCCTCGCGGCCGTGCGGGCCGCGAGCGTCTCCGGGGCCACCCTCAAACAGCTCGACACGGTTGCGCACGACCTGATGGACGACGCCGGGGCGAAGCCCGCCTTCCTCGACTACCACCCGCGCTTCGCCCCGTCGCCCTACCCGGGCGTCATCTGCGCGAGCGTCAACGACGCCGTCGTCCACGCGATCCCCGGCTCCTACCGCCTCGTCGAGGGCGACCTGGTGAGCATCGACTGCGGTGCCTTCCTCGACGGCTGGTGCTCCGACGCCGCGATCAGCTACGTCGTCGGCGGCCCGGACGCCGCGGACCCGGCCGACCTGACGCTCATAGAGGTCACCGAGCGGGCCCTGTACGCCGGCATCCGCGCCGCGCGGGCGGGTGCGCGGCTCGGTGACGTGGGTGCGGCGGTGGCCGGGGTGGCCCGTCCCGCGGGGTTCGGGATGCTCGCCGACCACGGCGGGCACGGCGTCGGTCGCGCCATGCACGAGCAGCCGCACGTGCCCAACGAGGCCCCGGCGGGCAAGGGGCTCAGACTGCGACACGGTCTCGTCATCGCCATCGAACCGATGCTGCACGCGGGCGGCTCCGACGCCTACCGCGACGACCCCGACGGATGGACCCTCCGCACCGCCGACGGCAGCCGCGCCGCGCACGTCGAGCACACCATCGCCGTCACCGCGGACGGGCCCCGCATCCTCACCGAGCTGTGAGCGTCAGCGAAGCCGAGCAGTGAGCCCGCGCTGCCCACCGCGGACACCCACCGGTCGCGATGCCCCGGCCTCGGCGTGCCGCCGCCGATAGGGTCGCGACATGGTCGCCGCTCCCCACCCCTGTCCCGCGGACCCGCCGGCGGCGTCCCCGCCCGCCGTCCGGTCACCCGCGGCGGTGGCGCGGTGGATCTTCGACATCCTCAACAGCCATCGCACCGGGCCGCTGCACGCGGTGTGGAGCGCGGAGACCCGTGAGCGGTTACCGATGCGCACCTATCGCGGGACAGACGCGATCGCCGGCTACTTCGAGGGGCTGTTCGCCGCCGTGCCCGACGTCACCTTCACCATCGAGGCGCTGGTCGAGGAGGGGGAGACGGTCTTCCTCCGCTGGCGTCTCGTGGGGACGCACACCGGGGCGGAGTTCGAGGGAATCGCGCCGACCGGGCGCCGCGTCGACATCGACGGCGTCAACCACTTCGTCGTCCGCGACGGGATTGTAGTATCCACCTTCGTGGTCTTCGACCAGATGCAGTTCGCCCGGCAGCTCGGGCTGCTCCCCGAGGCCGGGACGCGGATCGACGTCGGCCTGAAGCGGGCGTTCAACGCCCTCGTCCGCGTCCGCGGCTGACGGTCCCCGACGCCGAGGAGCGCCCGGACCGGTCCGGATCAGCCCGCGGCGGCTTCCTTGGTCCGGCGGGGCCGCCCCTGCATGCCGCCCCGCCCGCGGAACTCCACGCCCGCGTCGACGAGCAGGCGCCGTACCCGGCCGATGCTGTAGCCCGTTTGGGCACAGATCTCGCGGATGCTCTGCCCCTTCTCGTACCGCTTGAGCAGCTCGGTGCCCAGCTTGCTGCGTTCGGAACCGGTCACCCGCTGGTTGCGCGCCAGGTCCGGAGTCTTCGCCATGCGCGGCATTCTCACCGCACGTATACGGACGACGCCACTTTCGGGCGAGCGCGAACGGCCCAACGGTCGCCTGCGGCCCACGAACGAACACCGCCGGGCCGCAGTCGCCCATACCGGTCACCGCACGTGATCAACGTGATCACCGAGCGCCCTCGTCAGCGGTACGCGGGCCACTGGCGTCCGCGGGGCGCGACGTCCTCGGCGGACTCCGCGCCCCACATGGTCCAGCCCGCCCGCGGGTAGCGCGCGAACATCTCCAGGCGCGGCCCCGGGGAGCACGCCTCGATGAGGTCGTAGGCCTCGTCGGGCTTGCGGGAATGCTCCCGCTTGCGGGTCTCGATCATGTTCACCTGCCGCCGGCCCGGGTCGAGCGTGCGCATCGACCCGCGCACCCCGAACAGGACGAGCTCGGTGACGTTGCGGAAGTAGAACCCGACGCCGCGTCCGTCCGGACCCCCGTCCTTGCGACGCTTGGCCCAGACGAGGTTGCTGACGTAGCGGAACCCCCAGCCCTCCATCACCGCGAGCCCCTCGGGGAGCAGCGCGTTGGGCACCCAGAGGTAGAGGTGGGCGTTCGCCGAGACCACGTCGGCGACGGGCAGCGCCGCGATCTCGCGCGCGGTCATCGTGTCGTACCGGTCGAGACGGCGGTGCTCGGGCGCGACCTTCCCGGTGCGGTTGGTGAAACGCCACGGGGGGTCTGCGTAGACGCAGGACCAGCCCCCCGCCGTCTGCGGGAGCGGCACCGCCTCCAGCGGCCGGGCGTCCGCCCGCAGCGGAGTGGGGCGGGAGCGCGCGTCGGACGCCTCCTCGACGGGCGCGGCGCGCGGAGGGGCCGTCATCGGGGCGCTCCTCGAGGTCGGAGGGTGGGGCGGCGTGACCGTAGCCGGAGGGACCGACGTCGCGTCCGCACCGTTCACGAGTCGCTCACGACACCGGCCACCCGTCGAGGAACGGCTGGTCGGGGTGTGGCCGCGACGAGAGGAGAGCCCCGACCGCGGCGCGCTCGTCGTCGTCCGGACGCCAGCAGCGCGCGCTGATCGCCACCGCCAGCAGCGGGCACCCGCCCGCGTCCCCCCGCGTCATCCGCGACTCGAGCTTGCCCAGGTGCGTGGTGGTCGAGGTCGAGAGCCGGCTCCGCACCTGCCCCTCGTTCTGCCCGGCGGCGCGGGACAGCTCGCGGGCGAGGTCGCGGAGGTCGTCGTGCGTGCGCGTGAGGAGCACCGCCCCGTCGATGAGGCCCGCGTCGTAGAGCGCGCGGTAGGCACCGATGTCGCGGTCGAGGTTGCCGTCCTTCGCGTTCCACTCGACGTCGAGCGCGACGCGGCCCTTGACGTTGTCGACCTTGTAGCCCTCGTTGAGGACCTCGCGCTCGCGCGTCGTCACGCCGCGCTCCCCGGCGGGCGCCCACGGCTGGACCTGCAGGACGGACTTCACGACGGTGTCGACGCGACCCTCGCGCCAGCCCCGCTCCCGGAACGCGGTGTTGAGCCGGGCGGCGAGGCGCGACTCGTTGCCGCCGGCCTCGGTGAGGTCGGTGGTGTGCAGGACGAAGCCGTCGAGCACCGCGCAGACCTCGGCGACCTCCTCCGGGGCGGTCGCGGCGAGCACCGCCGCGGCCTTGCGGGTCTCGCGCAGCTCGTAGCGAGCGGCCAGCGACGCGGGCAGCGCGGCGTCCCAGCTCCCCGTCAGGTCCATCGCGCTCCATCCCGCTCGACACCCGAGTCTGTCACCGCCCGGCCCCCGTGCCTGCGTGGCCACGCGGGCCCCGCGCCGGGCGCGGGCTAGGTTGCGGGTCCGCCGGAGAGGGAGGTGGATGACGACGGTGACGGTCACGATCGCCCCGTCCCGTTGCCGTCCCCCGGTCGTGTGGCGCCCGGTCCTGCTGATCGCCGGCGTCGTCGGCGTGGTCCTCGGCGTCACCTCGGCCTGGTACGGCTACTTCGGGGACGAGTACTACTTCCTCTCCGCGGGAGCGCGCGCGGCCCCGGGCTACGCCGATCAGCCACCGCTGCTGCCGCTGTTGGCCCGGGCCCTCGACTCCCTCGCGCCGGGCTCCCTCGTCGTGCTCCGGCTGCCGGCAACGCTCCTCACCGCGGCCACCGTCCTCGTGGCGGCGGCGGTGACCGCGGAGCTGGGTGGGGGACGCCGCGCGCAGCTGCTCGCGGCGTCGGCGTCGGCGATCTGTCCCTACCTGCTCGCCACCGGCCATCTGCTCGCCACCTCCACGGTCGACCCCTTCCTGTGGGCGGTGGTGCTGCTCCTCGTCGTGCGCTGGATCCGTCTCGACGCCGACGAGGACACCGCGGGCCGGGCGCGGGACCCGCTGCTCCTCGGCCTCGGCGTCGTCACCGCCGTGGCCCTCCTCGACAAGGTTCTCCTGCCGGTCCTGCTCGCCGGGCTGGCCCTCGGCGTCGTCGTGTCCGGACCGCGGCGGATGCTGCGACGGCCGCTGCTGTGGGTCGGTCTCCTCCTCGCCGCCGCCTCCACCGTGCCGACGGTGCTCTGGCAGGCCGCCCACGGCTGGCCGCAGCTGCAGATGGGCTCGGTGGTGGCGGGCGAGCCGGGTCTCTTCGGCGACCGGTGGCAGTTCCTCCCCCGCGCGCTGTACTACACGGGGCTCGTGCCGGGCGCGGTCCTCGTGGTGATGGGGCTGTGGGCCCTGCTGCGCCTCGAGGCGCTGCGGCCGTGGCGCTGCGTGGGCGTCGCGGCGGGGACGGTGACGGTGGTGCTGCTCGCCGCGGGTGGGCGGCCCTACTACCTCAGCGGCCTTTACGTGGTGCTCTTCGCGGCCGGCGCCATCGCGGTGGAGGCCGGGGTGCTCCGACCGCGGTGGCGCTGGGCCGTGTCGCCGACCTGCGTGGCCCTGTCGGCGCTGGTGACGGCAGTGTACGTGCTCCCGGTCGGGCCCGCGGCGTGGCGGTCGGGAGTCGACTTCGAGGTCATGGGGCAGGTCGGTTGGCCCGAATTCGCCGACGCCGTCGCGGCACGCTACGCGGCGCTGGCGCCCGACGAGCGCGCCCGGACGGCGGTGATCGCCTACTCCTACTGGTACGCCTCCGCCCTCGAACGCGAGGGACCCTCGCGGGGACTCCCCACGACGATCCACTCGACCCACCGCGGGTTCGGCTACTTCGCCCCGCCGCCGGACACCGCGACGACCGCGCTGCTCGTCGGGCCGGTGCCGTGGGCGGCCCGGTTCTGCGCGCGCCTGGTGCCGCTCGAGCCCTACGTCGGGCGGGACGTGAGCCCCGTCAACGACCGCGTGCCGATGGGGCTGTGCACGCCCCGCGCGCCGTGGTCGGCGGCCTGGCCCGCGCTGCGCAATCTCGCCTGACCGCCCGGCCCGCGCCATGATCGCGGCATGTCCCGTGCGCTGGCCTGCCTGCTCGTGCTCGCGGGCCTGCTCGCGGGGTGCGCGTCGGGACCGGCGCGGGGCGGACCCGGCGCCGTGGGCCCCGGCTCGACCCTGCCGGGCACGAACGGCGCGCCGGTCCCGCGGATCGCGTGGCGCCCCTGCGGGGGCGAGTTCGAAAGCGCGACGATCACGGTCCCGCTCGACTACCGCCGCCCGGCCGGGCCGACGATCGCCCTCGCCGCGATCCGGTTGCCCGCGCGCGACCCGGGCGCCCGCGTCGGCGCCGTGGCCGTGGACTTCGGGGGTCCCGGGGCACCCGGAGTGGGCGGGCTGCGGCGTCTGGCCCGGCGGTTCGAGGGGCTGCGGGCGCGGCTCGACGTCATCGCGGTGGATCCGCGGGGTGTCGGAGGGTCGGCGCCCGTGCGCTGCGGGCCCTTCGACGGGCAGCCGGTGGCGCCCGCGGGCACGCCCCCGGGCGCGGACTTCTGGACGGGCGCGACGGAGGCGGGGCGGGCGTGCCTCGCGGGGACGGGCGAGCTCCTGTCCCACCTCTCGACGGCGAACTCCGCGCGCGATCTCGACCTGGTCCGCCAAGGACTCGGTGACGCCGGGCTCAGCGTCTACGGCTACTCCTACGGCACCTACCTCGGCGCCATCTACGCGAACCTCTTCCCCGGCCGCCTGCGGGCGCTCGTCGTTGACGGTGCCCTTGACCTCGTTGCCAACGCCGCCGGCGCGCCGGGATCCGCCGAGCGGCCCGTCGACGTGCGCGCGGGTGTCGCCGCCGGCCGGGAGGACGCGCTGGCCGGGGTCCTCGACGCCTGCGCCGCGGCCGGGCCCGCCCGATGTGCGTTCGCGGGCTCCGCGGAGCCGAGGGCCCGGTTCACCGACGTGGCCGCGGCGGCGTCGCGGGCGGGGACGTCCGCGGCGCTGGCCGAGCGGATCTCCGACGCCCTGGAGACCGCCGACCGGCTCCCCGGGCTGGCCCGCTCGCTCGCGGCGCTCGCCGCGGCCGCGCCGCCCTCGGGTGGCGCCGTCCCGGCCAGCACCGACACGAGCGTGCCGACGCACTCGACGGCCTTCCTCGCCGTGCAGTGCACCGACAGCGTCACGCCGGGCGCGGCGCCGATGGACGTCGCCCTGCGGGCGGAGCAGGCGGCGCACCCGGTGTTCGGCTCCTCCGCGGTGCTCTCCACCGCGGCGTGCGTCAACTGGCCCGCCGTCGACCCGGACCGCTACCTCGGCCCGTGGGACGCCCCGCTGCGAGCCCGGGTCCTCGTCGTCAACTCCCGCTTCGACCCGCAGACGCCGCTGACCGGCGCCCGGGCGGCCGCGGCACAGCTCTCGGCGTCGCGCCTGCTGGTGGTCGACGGGGTCGGGCACACCACGCTGGACGCCCCGAGCCGTTGTGCCCAGGACGCGGCGGCGGCCTACCTGCTCGACCCGACGCGCCTGCCCGCCGAGGGGGCCGTCTGCCCGGCTGACGCCGTCCCGTTCGGGTAGCTGGTGCCGCGCGGCCGGCCGCCGTCCTCCGGGGACGCCGGCCCACCGCGTCAGCCCTCGTCGTCGGACAGGACGATCTCGGGCATGAACCCGTGCTGGTAGAGCCGTTTCTCGCGGATCATGGGGGAGAAGATCGCGGCCATGAACAGCGACGAGAAGAGCACGAACAGCGGCAGCGCGACGCGCAGCCACGCCGGGCCGGGGAGCAGGGCGAGCAGGGCCGCGGGGACGCACTGCACCGTGGTGCGGCCGAGCAGGCGCACGAACCACGAGCGGGCGGTGAGGTCGTGCAGCACCCACGGCGCGAACCCGGTGGGCAGCCGCGCGCCGAACGCGTAGCCCAGCCAGCGCAGGACTCCGGGTCGGGCGTTCGGCACGCCCGGAACGCTAACCGCCACGGACCGGACGCGCCGCGCGATCATGCAGTCGCAGGACACGAGCGGCGAGGCGGGCGAGATGGATCGGCTCGTGCCCCCCGCCGCCCTGGAGCTGACGGATCTGGGTGCGGCAGGAGTACCCGTCGGCCAGCACCGTGGTGTCGGCGGCCGCCGCCCGCACGGCGGGCATGAGGCCCCGCTCGGCGCAGGCGTGCGACACCTCGTAGTGCCCGTCCTCGAAGCCGAAGTTCCCGGCGAGGCCGCAGCAGCCCTCGTCGAGCACCTGTGCGTCGATCCCGAGCGCGGACATCACGGCGCGGTCGGCGTCGAACCCGGACTCGGCGTACTGGTGGCAATGGATCTGTACGATGGCCTTCAGCTCCCCCAGCGCGCCGGCCGCGCCGGCCGCGTCCGCCGCCAGCTGCTCGGTGTGCTCGGCGAGCACCTCGGCGAAGGTACGGACCGACGCCGACGCGGCGCGGGCCAGCGGGTGCCCGGTCCCGAGGACCCGGACCGCGTCCCCGCGCAACGTCGCGGTGCACGACGGCTCGAGTCCGACCACCGGCACGCCGTCGGAGAGCCACGGCCGGATCGTCTCGAGGCTCCGCTCCAGCACCCGGCGCGCGGTCCCGAGCTGTCCCGTGGTGACCCACGTGAGGCCGCAGCAGACCTCGGCGTCGGGGAGCTCGACGCGGTAGCCGAGGTGCTCGAGCACCGCGATCGCGTCGAGGGCGATCTCGGGGTCGAACGCACCCGTGAACGAGTCGGGCCACAGCAGCAGGCGGGGACGCCCGGTGCCGGGATGGGCCCTCCGACGTGCGAGGCGGCGCAACGGGACGGGTGCGAGGGAGGGGATGTCGCGCTGCGGGGCGATCCCGCCCAGCCGCTTCGCGATCGCCGCGAGCGCGGGGCGGCGGGCGAGGGCGTTCGCCAGCCGCGGGAGGCCGGGGACGGCGCCGGCCGCCCGCAGCCACAGCGGTAGGAATCCCATCGACCAGTGCGAGCGCGGACGGTGCCGGGCCCGCCCCGCGTAGTGGCGGGAGAGGAACTCGGTCTTGTAGGTCGCCATGTCGACGCCGACGGGGCAGTCGCGCTGGCAGCCCTTGCAGCTCAGGCACAGGTCGAGGGCGTCGCGGACCTCCTCGGAGCGCCACCCGTCGGGTATCAGCTGCCCCGACGCCATCTCGAACAGCAGCCGGGCCCGTCCGCGCGTCGAGTGCGTCTCCTCCCCGGTGACCCGGTAGCTCGGGCACATGACGCCCCCGCGGTCGGTGATGCACTTCGCGACCCCGATGCAGCGGCGCATCGCCCCGTCGAACCCGTCGCGGTCGTCGGGGTAGGCGAGCTCGGTTCCGGTCCCCCCGCCGGGCCCGGGAGGCAGGGTGGGGACGCCCAGGAAGACCCGCAGGTCGTCGTCGACGCGGCGGGGCTCGACGACGCGGTGTGGGTTCATCCGACCCTCGGGGTCGAAGGCCCGCCGGAAGTCGCCGAAGGCGGAGAGCATCCGCGGCGAGTACATGCGCGAGAGCAGCTCCGCGCGCGCCTGACCGTCGCCGTGCTCACCGGACAGCGACCCGCCGTGGGCGACGGCGAGGTCGGCGGCGTCGGTGAGGAACGAGCGGAAGTTCGCGACGCCGGGTGCGGTGAGCAGGTCGAAGTCGATGCGCACGTGCAGGCAGCCGTCACCGAAGTGGCCGTAGTAGGCCCCGCGGCGCCCGTGCTGCGCGAGCAGCGTGTCGAACTCCCGCAGGTAGGAGCCGAACTTCTCCGGCCGCACGGCGGCGTCCTCCCAGCCGGGCCAGGCCTCGACGCCGCCGGGCCCGCGGGTGACGATCCCCGACCCGTCCTCGCGGATCTTCCACAGCGCGCGCATCCGGGCGGGGTCGGAGACGACGGCGTGATCGACCGTCGCCCACGCCATCTCCCGCGCGATGGCCTCGGCCTTCGCGGTCGCCTCGGCGCGGTCGGCGCCCCCGGTCTCGACGTAGAGCCAGCCGTTCCCGCCGGGGAGCCTGCGGTGCGTGGTCTCGTCGGGGCGCGCCGAGCGCAGCGCCCCGATGACGCCGGTGTCCATCCCCTCGATGGTGAGAGGGGCGTGCTCGCGGATGGGCACCACGTGGTCGGCGGCGGCGTAGGCGTCGGCGAACCCGAGCACGGCGAGCGCGCGCGCCGGCGGCGACTCGACGAGGTCGACGGTCGCCTCGAGCAGCGTCGCGCACGTGCCCTCGGTCCCGACGAGGGCGCGGGCGAGGTCGAAGCCGTGCTCTCCGAGGAGCTGGTCGAGGTTGTAGCCGCTCACCCGGCGGGTCAGCTCCGCGGTGCCAGAAGGGTCGAACTCGGCGCGCACGAACGGCTCGACGCGGTCGCGCAGCGCGCGCAGGTCGCGGTACACGCGGCCCTCCGAGCCCGGACGGCGGCACGCCTCGTCCAGATCGGGGGTGGGCCCCACCGCCATGCGCGTGCCGTCGGCGAGCAGGACCTCGAGCGACCGGACGTTGTCAACGGTCTTGCCCCACGCCACGGAGTGAGAGCCGCAGGCGTTGTTGCCGATCATCCCGCCGAGCGTGCAGCGGTTGTGGGTCGACGGATCGGGGCCGAACGTGAGCCCGTGGGGGCGCGCGGCGTCGCGCAGGTCGTCGAGGATCGTGCCCGGCTGGACGCGGGCGGTGCGAGCGTCGGGGTCGATGTCCAGGACGCGGTGCATGTGGCGGTGGAAGTCGACGACGACAGCCTCGTTCACCGACTGCCCGCAGATGCTCGTCCGCGCCCCCAGCGGCAGCAGCGGGACGCCGTGGGCCTTCGCCGTGGCCACCGTGGCCTCGACGTCGTCGGCGTCGAGGGCCTGGACGACGCCGAGCGGGACGTGGCGGTAGTTCGACGAGTCGGCCGACCACATGGCCCGGCTCGCGGTGTCGAAGCGGACGGCGCCGCGCACCACGGCCGCGAGCTCCTGCGCGAGCAACGAGGTCGAGGTGTCCGGGACCTTCTCGACGGCGGTCATGGGTGCATCCTCGCGCGTCGCGCCCGTGCCCGCCCCGGTCAGGAGGAGGCCGTCGGGACCCCGAGCGGCACCACCCGCAGCGCCCCGGGGGCGTCGACGGGCACCACCGGAGCGCGCGGCGCGACCGGGTCGAGCCGGGAGTACGCCGAACCCTGCGACGGGCGTGGATCGGGCTCGCCCTGGTTCGGCCAGAACGCCATCGCCCGCTCGGCCTGCGCGGTGATCGTCAACGACGGGTTCACGCCGAGGTTCGCCGACAGCGCCGACCCGTCGACCACGTGCAGGCCGTCGTAGCCGTAGAGCCGCTGGTAGGGGTCGATCACGCCCTCGTCGGGCGACGAGCCGATGGCGCAGCCGCCGATGAAGTGCGCGGTCATCGGCATGTTCACCGCCTCGCCCCAGGTGCCGCCGGCGTCCCCGTCGATGAGTTCGGCCATCCGGCGGGTGGTGGCGTTGGCGGCGGGAATCCACGTCGGGTTCGGCGTGCCGTGGCCCGGCCGGGACGCGAGCCGGCCGAAGCGGCGCTGGACCGTGATCGAGTTGTCCAGCGACTGCATGACCAGCGCGATCACCGTCCGCTCCGACCAGCGGCGCTTGTCCAGCGACCGCAGAGCCTTCCCGGGGTGCCGCATGGCCTGGCCGAGAAGCTTGACGACGCGGGGGACGCGCCCGCCACCGTCGGTCATCAGGGTGGTCAGCAGGCCCATGGCGTTGCTGCCGTAGCCGTAGCGGCACGGCTCGAGGTGGGTGTCGGCGTCGGGGTGCCACGACGAGGTGATCGCGACGCCCCGCGTGAAGTCGCGCGGCCCGCGCCGCGCCGAGGCCCGCCGCGACATCGCGCCCACGAGCGCCTCGGAGTTGGTCCGCGTCAGCTCGCCGAGCCGGGTCGAGATTCGCGGCAGCACGCCCGTGTCGCGCAGGCGGTGCAGCAGCGACTGCGTGCCCCAGGTGCCGGCGGAGAACACGACCTGGTCGGCGGTGTAGGCCACGCGGTCCCGACGCCGCCGGGTCCCCCGCGTCTCGACGACGTAGCCCCCCGACGCGCGCGGCCGCACCGTCGTCACCGTCGTCTCCGGCTGCACCACGGCGCCCGCGCCCTCGGCGAGGGCCAGGTAGTTGCGGTCGAGGGTGTTCTTCGCGCCGTGGCGGCAGCCGGTCATGCACTCGCCGCACTCGATGCAGCCCGTGCGCTCCGGGCCGGCGCCGCCGAAGAACGGATCGGGGATCGTCACGCCCGGCTCCTTCACCCCCTCGCGCCCGAAGAACACCCCGACCTGCGTGGGGGTCACGGTGTCGCCCCGCCCGTACTCCTGGGCGACGGTGCGCATGACCACGTCGGACGACGTCACGGTGGGCTGGGTGACGACGCCCAACATCCGCGTCGCCTGGTCGTAGAACGGGTCGAGCTCCTCGTGCCAATCGGTGATCGACGCCCACTGGGGGTCGCGGTAGAAGGAGTCGGACGTGGGGCGGTAGAGGGTGTTGGCGTAGTCAACGACCCGCCGCCGACCCCGGCGCCCGCGAGCACCACGACGTCGCGGAGCACGTGGATCCGCTGGATGCCGTAGCAGCCCAGCGCCGGCGCCCACAGGAAGTTCCGCACGTCCCACGAGGTCGCGGGCAGCGTCTCCGGCGTGAAGCGGCGCCCCGCCTCGAGGACGCCGACGCGGTAGCCCTTCTCGGTCAGCCGCAGTGCGGTGACGCTGCCGCCGAACCCCGACCCGACGACGACCACGTCGTAGTGCTCGCCCTGGCGCTGCATCCGAGAACGTTAACCCGGCGGTAGCTGTGACGAACAGTCACGGGTACATCGCGTCAGGGAGTGAGCACCACCTTCCCGACGGCCCCGTTCTCCACGGCCTCGTGGGCGGCGACGACGTCATCGAGGCCGTAGTGCGTGACGGGGAGCGCGGACAGCGCCCCGGCGGCCACGGCGTCGGACGTCCACGCGACCGCGGCGGCCAGCTGTTCGGCGGGGACGCCGTAGAGCAGGACGTACTGGATCGCGGTGTTGGCCATCATGAACCGGCGGGTTGGGACGACCGGGTCGTGGGGCTCGTTGGCGTACACGGCGATGACGGTGCCGGCACCGGCGACCGCGAGGTCCATCTCCAGATTCGCCCCGAGGGCGACCTCGACGATGCGGTCGACGCGCTCCGCGAAGCCCTGCACCCGGTCGATCGCCCCGTCCTCCCGGTAGTTCACGACGAGGTCGGCGCCCGCCGCGCCCGCCATCTCCCCCTTCTCGTGGAGCTGACGGTGGTGACGACCCGGGCCCCCGCGTGCTTGGCCAGCTCGATCGCGAAGTGCCCCACCGCGCCGGCCCCGCCCGCGACGAGGACCGTCCGCCCACGGAGCGCCGACGGGTCGCCGCCGAGGCAGTGGGCAGCGGTGACGGCCGGGACGCCGAGGCAGGCGCCGAGCTCGTCGGACGCGGTGTCGGCGAGCGGCACGGCCCGGTCGGCGGGCAGCACCGCGTACTCGGCGGCAGTGGCGTACCGGTTGCCGAAGGCGGCCAGCATGAGCCAGACCCGCTGCCCCGGCTCGAGTCCCGTGACGCCGTCGCCGACCGCGTCGACGACCCCGACGCCGTCCTGGTGGGGCACCTGGAAGTCGATCGAGGGGCCAGCTCCGCTCCGCGTCGTGTCCTCGCCCGGGTCGGCGCCGGTGAGACCCGCCCGGGTCTTCCAGTCGGTGGGGTTGATCGCCGAGAGCGAGATCCGCACGCGGACCTGGCCGGCACCGGGGTCCGGGGCGTCGATCTCCTCGACGGTGAGCACGTCCGCGGCGTCGCCGGTCCGGCGGTAGAGAGCAGCCTTCATGTCCGCGTTCCCGCGGTCCCGTGCCCGGGCCCGTGGCCGTCAGGGGTCTTCGGCGCCGGGAGCACCGGGTCGCCCGCGCGCAGCGGTGCCTGCTCGTAGCGGCCCTCGTGGGCCACCACGGGCCGGGTGTCGCCCGCCAGCTCCGGATGGGCCTCCTCGAGCTTCTGCCGCTGTGACCACTGCTTGCGCATCCCCCTGATGTAGTCGCGGTCGCCGTTGTAGAGACCACGCCACGTCTGCGGCATCTGCTCGCGCGAGAGCCCCGGGTCGGCCCGCCCGTGCAGGGCCGGCCGGGACGGGACCTTGCGGGTCTCGCCCCCGCACTCCGGGCAGGCCGGTGCGTCCGCGTCCCGGCCCATCAGCCGCTCGAAGCGCAGGCCGCACTCGCACCGGTAGTCGAAGATCGGCACGCCCTCTACCAGTTCTCGATCGAGCGGGAGAAGATCCCGGCGATGTCGTCCTCGGTGGGCGTCTTCGGGCACGTGGCGAGCAGGCGCTGCTGCTTCATCGTGCCCTCGACGAGGTCGGGGATGTCGCCCTCGTCGAACCCGACGGCCCCGATCCCGTTGGGGATCCCGATGTCGCGCATCAGCTCGGTGACCACGTGGGGCAGCTGCTCGGAGGCGTCGTTCTGCTTCTCGGCGTCCGGCCCGAGCATCTGGGCCGCGGCCATGTGGCGGTCGGCGTTGGCCTCGAAGCTGAACCGGAACGCCTCCGGAGCGGTCAGCGACACCGACATCCCGTGCGGCACCATCGCTTCGTCCGAGGGGTAGCCGGCCGGGTGGAACTCCTTCACCTGCCCGGCGATGGGGTAGGCGTTGGCGTGGGGGATGTGCACCCCGGAGTTGCCGAAGCCCATGCCGGCGAAGGTCGCCGCCATCATCATGTCCATCCGCGCGTCGACGTCGTCGGCGCCGCGGTGCACCGCCGTGCGGAACGAGCGGGCGAGCAGGCCCATCGACTTCTCGCACCACAGGTCCGAGACCGGGTTGGATCCGCAGTAGGTCACCCGCTGCTCGGGGGCCTTGCGGTCGAAGCTCGTGTACCAGCGCGCCGTGTAGGACTCCAATGCGTGACACACGATGTCCATCCCGGACGCCGCGGTTACCTCCGAGGGCAGCGTCATCGTGAGGAGCGGGTCGACGACGGCGAGGGTCGGGCGCAGCCGCCAGTGGCTGATCCCCGTCTTCACGCGCAGGGAGAGCACGTCGAGCACGCACATCGCGGTGGACTCCGAGCCGGTGCCCGCCGTGGTCGGCACGGCGATGAGGGGCTTGAGCGCCCCCGGCGGGACCTGCGCCTTGCCGACCGGGGCGTTGATGTAGTCCATGAGCTCGCCCGGGAAGGTCGTCAGCAGGTTGACGGCCTTGGCGGTGTCGATGCTCGAGCCCCCACCGACCGCGACGAACCCGTCCCACGGGCCCTGCTGCTCGGCGTAGCCGATCGCCTTGTTCATCGAGTCGTCGGTCGGCTCGACGTGGACACCGTCGAAGATCTCGACGGTCATGTCGTAGCGGCGGATGTTGTCCGCGATCCGGTCGGGGAGTCCGGTCTGCGCCATCCCGGGGTCGGTGAGCAGGAGGATCCGCTTCGCGCCGTACTGCGAGAGGTCGAAGCCGATCTCATCGCAGGCGCCCGCGCCGAACTTGAGCGGCGGAGCGCCCCAGGTGAAGACCGACTCCTCGGAGGGGACGGGAGGCACCGTCATGGTCGTCGCTCCGATCAGGTGTAGTGGCCGATCAGGTGTAATGACCGCCGGACGACACGGTCTTCAGCTCGTGAATCTGGTCGGCGTCGTGTCCGAACACCACCGTCGCGTCCGTGCGCTCGGCCACGTTGCGGATCTTCTCCACCGAGGAGAAGAACTGCTCGAGGTTGTTGACGATCGCGGCCGGCACCGCGGGCGGGCCGTAGCTCTCGCCCATGTACACCGCGTCCGAGGTGAAGATCATCGTTCCGGTGTCGGGCAGGTCGACCTGCATCGACATGGTGCCCGGGGTGTGGCCGGGGGTCTGGAGCAGGGTGACCCCGGGGAGGAACTCGGTGTCGCCGGAGACCGTCTCCCAGCTGAGGTTCTCGTAGTCGGTCTTGAGATGGGCCCCGGTGAACGGACCGTCGAAGCCGAACGCGAAGTCCTTCTCGACGTCGGAGCAGACGAGCTTGGCGCTGGTCTCGGAGAACATGTCGGCGTTGCCGCAGTGGTCGAAGTGCAGGTGGGAGAGGACCACGTAGTCGATCTTCTCGGTGCCGATGCCCAGCTGCTTGAGGCGGGAGTCGAGGAACTCCTCGTCGGAGACCTGATCGTAGGGGAAGAAGTCCTGCAGCCCCGTCGGGCCCCAGCGGTCCTCCCAGTCCCGGGGACAGCTGGTGTCCCAGAGCAGGGTTCCGTCGGGGGTCTCAACCAGGACGCAGTGCGTTGGCACGGTCGCCCACTCGGTCGGCTGGTCCTTCATCTGGCGCGGCCGGATGGACCGTCCCGGCTTCAGCAGCAGCCACGTCAGATCGGCGCTCATGGCGCCGCAGTCGAGGATGCTTACCTTGATGTCACCGCTCGCCATGACGGATCTCCTCGCGTTCCGGGCACGCTCCGCCGACACGGAGCATCGCGACCGTTGCATGTGACCCACGTCATGGTCAACGGACGATCTCCTCGAGGGCCTCTCGCAGCCCGGCGAACGCCATCGCCAGCGACGCCGGGGTGTGGTGGGCGTTGAGGCCGCTGGTGTTCGGCAGCACCCACACGCCGGTCCCAGTCCCCTCGACCGGCTCGGGCTGGGGCCCCGCCACCGCCCGAGGGTGAGCGAACGCCGTCCGGTACGCCCCGATACCGACGACGGCGAGCCAGTCGGGTCGATGGTGTCGGACCGTCGCGCGCAGCGCCTCGCCCCCCGCGACCAGCTCCTCGTCGGTTAGCTCGTCGGCGCGGGCGCTCGCCCGCGGGGCGACGTTGGTCAGGCCCAGGCCGAGGGGACGCAGCAGGTGCTGCTCGGGTGGGGACGAAGCGCCGCGGGGTGAAGCCCGCAGCGTGCAGGGCGGGCCAGAAGCGGTTCCCGGGGCGGGCGAAGTGGTGCCCCGTGGCCGCGGACACCAGACCGGGGTTGATCCCCGAGAAGAGCACGCGCAGCGGGGGATCGTCCGGCGACGGCAGGACGTCGGGCAGCAACCGGTTCCGAGCGGCCTCCAGCTCGGCGGGGGAGGGCCCGCGGGCTCGTCCGGCCATGTCGGCCATGGTGGCCGGTCCCCAGGTGGCCGGCAGCCCCCCATCGGTCCACAGGCACGCCGCGCGCCGGCGACCGGGACCCGGCCCTTGTCGTCGGACCGGGTGTGGACGGCGAACTCGGGAACGGTGGCTGGGCGGCGGCGGCGGCGGACGTGACGATGCGATCGGAGGAGCTCGCCGCGTCGGGCAGGAGGGTGGCCGCGGTCGGGGATGGAGTGCGGGCCCCGGCCCGGGAACTCGCCGACGCCGTGCGGACAGCGGCCGGCGCGATGCCCGGCCCCCGGTCGGCGCGGGCCGCGGCGGAGCTCGCCGCGCGGTGGGCGCCGGTGGCGTCGGCGTGGGCCGACGACCTGCGCCGGTTCGGTGAGGCGCTCGAGGCCGCCGCCGCCGACCTCGCCGCGACCGACCGCGCCCTCGCGATCGCCACCCCGGAGGGGCCGTGAGCGCGACCGAGGGTGTGCTGGCCACGACGGCGGCGACCTTGTCGCAGGCCGTCGCCGACCTCGGGGCGGCCGGCGAGGTGCTGGCCAGCGATGCGGCGGGGCAGGCCTGGCGCGGGCCGGCCGCATCGGCCGCCGCCGCCCGCCGCGCGGCGCTGCGGCAGGACGGGCGCGCCCTCGAGGAGGACGTGCGCCGGGTCGTCGCCGCGCTCGAGGAGGCGGCCGGGCAGGTGGCGCGTCTCGAGGAGGCGACCCGGCAGGTGGCGCGCCTCGAGGTCCCGGCCGCCCTCGTCCCGGCGTCGGGACCCGTCGGGCCCACCGCGGCCGTGGTGACGGCGGCCGTCCTGGACGCTGCGCTGCGCGCGGTCGACGAGCGGCTGGCCGCGCGGCTCGACGCGGCGGGAGCCGTAGGCCGGGCGGGAGACGCGGCGGACGGCGGAACCGAGACGGCTGGGGCTGCGCTGCTCCCGCCCCCCGGACCCCCGGCGCTGGACCCGAACACCGTCGCCGCGTGGTGGTCCGGCCTCGACGAGCCGACCCGGGCATCGCTGCGGACGGACCGCCCCGACCTGGTCGGTGGGCTGGACGGCATTCCCGCCCGCGACCGCGACGCGGCCAACCGCGCCCGTCTCGCCATCGCCCGGGAGGCGACGGAGGCCGAACGCGGGGCGCTGCTCGCCTCGGTCCCGGGTGCCGCGGGGACACCCGTCGGGCTCGCGGCCCTCGGGGTGCGGCTCACCGAGGTCGGTCGGCGGCTCGACCGCCTCACCGCGGTCTCCGACGCCGCGGCCCGACCCGGTCGGGCGCTACTGGCCCTCGACACCTCCGGTGGGGGCGTTCGGGCGGCGGTCGCCCAGGGGGACGTCGACACCGCCCGCAACGTCGGGGTCTTCACCCCGGGCTTCACCGCCGACGTCCGCGACCTCGACGGCCGCCTCGCCGACCTGGGACGGGTGGGCGCACTCGCCGGTCCGGACACCGCGATGGTCGCCTGGTACGACTACGACGCCCCGCAGTGGTCGGGCCTGGCCGACCCGAACGCCTCGGTCGCCGCGCCGGGCCCGGCGCGGGACGGGGCCGTCCGGCTGTCCCGGTTCTTCGGCGGCCTCGACGCGGTGAGGGACGACGCGCACGTCACCGCGATCGGGCACTCCTACGGCTCGCTGACCACGGCACTCGCGGTCGAGCAGAGCCCCGGGGTGGACGACGCGGTCTACCTGGGGTCGCCGGGCCTCGGCGGGACACCGACGGGCGCGCGGGCGTGGGTCGGCGAGGCCGCGGGCGACCCGGTTGCCGACGCGGGCTGGTTCGGCCCCGACCCGAACCGCGTGCCGGGCGTCGTCGGCCTCTCCACGCGGGAGGCCGTGCTGCCCGACGGGACAGTCCTGGACGGCTCCACGGGCCACGACGAGTACCTGAGGGCCGGGTCGACCTCGGAGCACAACGTGGCCGCCGTGGTGGGCGGTCGACCCGCCGATGCCCTGCTCGACCGCGGTGTCGGCGCCGGGGACCGGCTGCGTGGACTGCTCGGCGGGTGAGACGCCGGCGCAGTTCCCCGCCCGAGCGCGCTCCGGGCGCGACCGGGGGTGGGGCGCAGAGGCCTACTCCTTCCCGCCAGACGCGGGCCCGTCGCTCGCGACGGTGCCGTTGGGGCTCGGCGACACGGCGTCGGTGGCGCTGTGCGGGGGGATGGCGGCACCGGGCGCTGCGGGGTCGCCCTGGGGCCCGCTGGCACCGCCCGCTGCCGGCGGGTGCGTGGTGGCGCCCGGCGTGGCGGCGGCCGGCGGCTTCGGCCGCGGGGCCGGGGGCGGCGGCGGGGGCAGCTCGGGGGCCTTGCGGGTGGCGACGACGGCGATGCCGACGCCGACGAGACCGAGGACGATCCACAGGCCCCAGCGGCGTCGCTTGGTCTCCACGGGCTCGATCCGGTCCGCGAGCTCCCTGCGCACCGTCGTGAGGTTGTCCTCGAGGGTCTCGCGCACCGTGTCGCCGAGGTCGCGCAGCTCGTTCGTCGAGGTCGGCACGGCGGACTGCGCGAGACGCTTGCGGGCGTCCTTCGCGTAGACCTTGGCCTGCTTGCGGGCGTCCTTCGCGTACGCCCTGGCCTGCTTGCGTGCCTCATCGGCGGCCTCGTTGGCCCGCTTGCGGCTCTGGGCGCGCGCCTCCTTGGCGCGATCCCTGGCCTCGGCGCGAGCGGACGCGGCACGCTTGACGGCCTCGCCGCGGGCCTCGACGACGCGCGCCCGCGCCTCGTCGGCGGCCCGTCGGATCTCGGCGCGGGCGTCGGAACGCTTCTTCACCCCGCGCTTGCGGGCCTTCTCGGTGTCCTTGCGGGCCTGGGCCGCCGCCTTCTCCGCGTGCTTCTGCGCCTTCTTACGCCGGCGACGCCCCTCGTCACGAAGCTCGTCCAGGTCCCGCCTGGCTCCGATCAGCGTCTTGTTGCTCAACTCGTCACCCCATCCTCCGGTTGCGGCGAGTGTGCCGCGAGTGCTTCTGCCCCAGGTGCCCGACCCGCCGGTGCGTCACACCCGCGGTCGGGACGGTGGCACCATGGTCGCCGTGACGAACCCCGACTCCGGATCGCCCACGGCGACGCTGCACACGTCCCTCGGCGACATCACCGTCAACCTGTTCCCGAACCAGGCCCCGAAGACGGTGTCGAACTTCGCGGGGCTGGCCACCGGCGAGGGGCAGTACAGCGAGCCGAACGCGCAGGGGGGCACCAGCGGCCCGTTCTACGACGGCACGATCTTCCATCGGGTCATCGCGGGCTTCATGCTCCAGACCGGCGACCCGACCGGCACCGGGCGCGGTGGCCCGGGCTACAAGTTCGGCGACGAGTTCCACCCCGACCTGCGATTCGACCGTCCCTACCTGCTCGCCATGGCCAACGCCGGGCCGGGAACCAACGGGTCGCAGTTCTTCATCACCGTCGCGCCGACCACCTGGCTCAACCGCAAGCACACGATCTTCGGTGAGGTGGCCGACCAGGCCTCCCGCGACGTCGTCGACGCCATCGCCGCCACCCCGACCGGCCCGGCCGACCGCCCCGTCTCCGACATCATCATCGAGCGCGTCACCGTCGCGGGCTGACGTTGACCTCCCCGGCCGGGCCCTGGGCGGCGGTGTGCGTGCGCCATGCCGACCGCGCGACGGGCCTGGCGTGCTCGCGGTGCGGCCGACCGGCCTGCGTGGAGTGCCTGCGCGACGCCTCCGTGGGCATGCAGTGCGTCGACTGCGTGGCCGAGGGACGGCGCACCGTCCGGGCGCCGCGCACGGCCGCCGGTGTCCCCGTCGGTGCCGCCGGGGGCCGCCCACTCGTCGTACCCGCCCTCATCGCCGTGAACGTCGCGGCGTACGCGCTGACCGCGGCCGACTCCGGCACCCTGCTCGACAACGCGACCGGCGGGGTCTTCTCCTCGGCGTCCCTCGTGCCCTACTTCGTGGCCGGCGGGCAGTGGTGGCGCCTGATCACCAGCGGTTTCCTGCACTTCGGGCCCGTGCACCTGCTGTTCAACATGGTCGCCCTGTGGTTCATCGGCCAGGGCGTGGAGACCGCCCTCGGGCGGCTGCGGTTCACCGCGGTCTACGGCGTGTCGCTGCTCGGCGGCTCGGCCGCGGTGATGCTCGCCGGCGACCCGCGCGGGTCCGTCGCGGGCGCCTCCGGCGCGGTCTTCGGGCTCATGGGCGCGCTGGCGCTCCTGCTGCGGCGGATGCGGCTCCCCCCGGGGCCAGCGCTGACCGTGATCGGCATCAACGTCGTGCTCTCGTTCGCGATCCCCAACATCTCGATCCTCGCCCACCTCGGGGGGCTGGTGGTCGGGGCGTTGGTCACGCTCGGCCTGGTCTACGGGCCCGGGCGGTCACGTCCGGCGGTCGGGGTCGGGCTCGTCGTCCTCATCGTCGTCGTCCTCGTCGCCGTCATCTCGGTCCGCGACCTCGCTCTCGGGCCCGTGACCTGCCAGACGCTGACGCTCTGCCGTCTCGGCTGACGCCGTGGACGTGACTCCGCTGCCCGCCCCGGTCCCGGTCCGTCCGGCCCGTGCCCGATGGTCCTGCAGGACAGCGGCGACGTCGGCCGGGTCCTCCCCGAGCTCGAGGCGCCCGAGGACGAGCAGCGTCTCGGAGCCGTCGGCGTCGCGGGCGTCGACCTCGACGTAGGTGGCCGGGAGCCCGAGCCGACGCATCCGCACCACCCGCACCGCGTCGACTCGGGTCCACGGCCACCGGCGTACGCCGCGTACGCCACGCAGCTCCAGACCGTCGGGGCGGGCCGCGAGGCGCGGCCGCGCGAGACCCCCGACGGCGGTCGCGACGGCGAGCGCGACCGCCGCCAGCCCGACGAGCAGACGACCGGGTGGATCAGTGGACCCCACGGCCCAGGCCGCGAGACCGGTCGCGGCCACGACGCCGAGTGCGACCGCCGGACGGGGCGCCGACCACGTGCTGGTCAGTTCATCCACAGCGGTTGTCCACAGTGGGGACGAATGACAACGGTGTTGTTCAGCGCCACTTCATGGTCATGAGCAGCGAGACCACGATGAGACCGAATCCGATGAGGAAGTTGTAGCCGCCCAGCTCGGCCATGACCGGGATCGACTCCGCGGCCAGGTAGTTCACGACGAGCCAGGCGAGTCCGACCAGCCCGATCCCGAGCATGATCGCCACGTATGCCGGATGCGAAGGACCCGCCGCCTTCGCCGCGGAACGGCGCGGCGGCGGCGTGTAGGCGGGCTTGCGGCGGACCTTGGACTTCGGCACGGCGTGACTCCAACCGGGGGATGGACGGCGGGGTCCACGGTAGCCCAGCGGCACCCGGGCCCGTCCGCTGTTCACGCCCGTCGCCGCGCACCCCCGTATCGTGGGCCGGGTGCGGGTCCTCGTCGTCGACAACTACGACAGCTTCGTCTACAACCTCGTCCAGTACCTCGCCCAGCTCGGCGCGGAACCGGTGGTGCGCCGCAACGACCATCCGGAGGTGCTCGACCTGGTCGGCGAGGTGGACGGGGTCCTGGTGAGCCCCGGGCCGGGCACGCCCGACGGCGCCGGATCGTCCCTCGACGTCCTGGCGCGGTGCGCCTCCGACGCCCGTCCCGCGCTGGGCGTGTGCCTCGGGCACCAGGCGCTCGGAGCGGTGTTCGGCGCCACCGTCGAACGGGCCCCGGAGCTGCGGCACGGCAAGACGTCCCTGGTCCGGCACGACGGGGCCGGGGTGCTCGCCGGCCTCGCCCGTCCCTTCACCGCGACGCGGTATCACTCACTCACGGTGCGGCCGGAGGACCTCCCGCCCGAGCTCGAGCCGACGGGCTGGACCAACGACGGCGTGCTCATGGCGATGCGCCACCGGGATCTGCCCCTCGAGGGGGTGCAGTTCCACCCCGAGTCGGTGCTCACCGACGACGGGCACCGGATGCTGGCGACGTGGATGGCGCTGGCCGGTCATCCCGTGGCGGACGGGCTCGTCGACGCCCTCACCGCCGATACCCGCCGCCTCGTGGCGACCGCCCGCACGCCGGCGTCCTGACCCGGCGTCGGACCCCACCCGACTGTGAGATCAGGTTCTGGGAAATCAGTTCCCGCCGGGGAACAGCCCGTTGGGGAAGAGCCCGCCGCTCCCGTTGCCGGTCCCACCGGCACCACCACCACCACTGCCGCCGTTGTCGGTGCCGGTCCCACCGCCGGTGCCCGTGCCCCCGCCGGTGTAGCGCCCCACGACGACGCCGACGCTGTCCCCGACCTTGGCCGTGCCGCCGGCGCCCGGCGACTGGCTGAGGATCTTCCCCTGCTGATTGGGGTCGTTCACCGGCTGCGAGCTCTGCTGCACGTCGCCACCGGTGAACCCGGCGGAGACCAGCCTGTCGACGGCCTCCGACGTGGTCAGCCCGATCAGGGACGGCACCGACCGCTCGTTGCCCCGCGAGATCTGCACGATCACGGCGGAGCCGCGCCCCACGGACGTGCCCGGGGCGGGCGAAGTGCCGACCGCGGTCCCGGCCGTCGCGGTCCCGTCGACCTGGTTGGCGGTGATGGTGAGACCGACGGATTCGAGAGTGCTGCGGGCCGCGGCCTCGGTCTGTCCCGTCACGTCGGGGACCTCGACGTTCTCCCGCAGCCTGGCGACCGTCAGCGCGACCGCCTGGCCCGGGGGCAGCAGTGTTCCCGGCGGCGGGTCCTGGGCGAGGACACGGCCGACCAGGAGCGGATCGTCGACGTCGCGCTGCTGGGGCACCGCCGTGAGCGAGAGACCGGCCCCCTGGGCCAGCGCCGCGGCCTGGTCCGCCGTCTGCCCCACCAGGTTCGGGGTCTGGATCAGATCCGGGCCGCGCCCGACGCGCATCGTCACCACGGCCTCGGCGTCGACCTCCCGCCCCTGCCCCGGGTCCGTGTCGACGACCCGTCCGAGCTCGGTCGGCAACGACGCCACTCCGACGACGGTCGGCTTGAGCCCGGCGCCGCTCAGCGTCCGCAGCGCCACGTCCTGGGGCTGTCCGGTCACGTTCGGCACGGTCACCGAGCGCCCGGACGGGGAGAGGAGGACGACCAGGCCCACGAGGATCACGACGGCGAGGGCCAGCCCCCCGAGGACGGCGAGGCGCTTGCGGCGCGCCTGCCGGCGCGCGTCGTTCTGTCCGGCCTGCCACTCGGCGAACTGCCCGGCGTCGGTCGGTGCGCCCGTCCTCGGGTTCGGCCCGGTGGCACCGAAAAGCAGGTCGGTGCGCTCGTCGGCGGTCATCACGAGCGGCGCGTCCACGGGCTCGCCCGCCAGGAAACGCACGAGGTCCTCGCGCATCTCCTCGGCCGACTGGTAGCGGTTCGCCGGGTTCTTCGCGAGGGCCTTGAGTGTGATGGCGTCGAGCTCCGGGGCCACGTCGGGCCGGATCTCCGACGGCAGGCGCGGGTCCTCGCGCACGTGTTGGTACGCGACGGACACCGGCGAGTCCCCGGTGAACGGGGGGCGTCCGGTGAGCAGCTCGAAGAGCACGCACCCGGTGGCGTACACGTCGGACCGGGCGTCGACCGACTCGCCCCTGGCCTGCTCGGGCGAGAGGTACTGCGCGGTGCCGAGGACCGCGGCGGTCTGCGTCACGGCGGGCTGGGCGTCGGAGATCGCGCGGGCGATGCCGAAGTCCATGACCTTGACGGCGCCGGCCGGAGTGATCATCACGTTCGCTGGCTTGACGTCCCGGTGGATGATCCCGTGCCGGTGGGAGAAGTCGAGGGCGGCGCAGACGTCGGCGAGCATCTCGCAGACCCGGACCACGTCGAGGGGGCCCCCGCTCCGTACGAGGTCGCGCAGCGTCTCTCCCGCCACGTACTCCATCACAATGAAGGGGAGCGGGATGTCGCTGGTCGGCGCCTCACCGGTGTCGTAGACCGCCACGATGGCCGGGTGGTTCAGCGACGCGGCATTCTGCGCCTCCCGCCGGAACCGCACCAGGAACTGGGGGTCGCGGGCGAGGTCGGCGCGCAGCACCTTGATGGCGACATCGCGGCCGAGGCGCACGTCGCGGCCGCCGTGGACCTCCGACATGCCGCCGTAGCCCAGGGCCGGGCCGAGCTCATAGCGCTCGGAGAGCAGCCGGGGAGTCGTCACTCAGAACTCCTGACAGGTCACGGTCACGGTGTCCCCGCGCTGGACCTGGCCGCTCGGCGTCACCCTGATGACCCGGCATGCGTCGGGGTTCGCCGGGGTGCCCCCGAACAGGGTGGTGACGTTCGTCCCGAGACCGAGTTCGGAGAGCGCCGCGGAGGCGGCCGCGGCGGTGCGCCCCACGTAGTCGACGGTCGAGACGGTCACCGTGTCGCCCGCGGCCGTCGACGAGGTCGTCGGCCGGCGGGTGGTCCGGGTCGTGGTGGTGGTGGGCGGAGCCGTGGTGGCGGGGGGAGTCGTGGTGCTCGCGACCGGCGGCGCCGGGGGGCTCGTCTCGGTGTTGGCGACGACGAGGTAGGCACCGAGAGCGAGCAGCGCCGCGACGACGGCGATGGCCGCGAGCGGGCCGCCGACGCCACGGCGACGCTTCTGGCGCGATGCGGCGTCCCACCGGTCGGCCCGGCGGTTGCCCGGGGCCGGGGACGGATCACGGCCGGCGGCGGGGGCGACCCGGGTGGCCGGGTTGACCACCGCCGTCGCGGCCGTCCCCACCCCGGGTGGGGGCAACGGCTCGCCGCGACGCACGGCGCCCACGGCACGGGCGAACTCGCCGCCGGTCGCGTACCGCTCCCGCGGGTCCTTCGCGAGGGTGGCCTCGATGAGCTGGCGCACGACCGGTGGCACGTCGCCCGGCAGCGGCGGCAACGGGTCGCGGATGTGCATCATCGCGACGGTGACCGCGTTCTCGGACAGGTACGGACGACGACCGGCGAGACATTCGTAGCCCACGACGCCGAGGGAGTAGACGTCCGACGCCGGCCCGGCGTCCCCGCCGCCGGCCTGTTCGGGAGCGATGTAGTGCGCCGTGCCCATCACCATGCCCGAGCGGGTCACCGGTGCGGCGTCGACCGCCTTGGCGATGCCGAAATCAGTGATCTTCACCTGGTTCGTGGGGGTCACCAGGATGTTGCCGGGCTTGACGTCGCGGTGCACGAGGCCGCGCTCGTGCGCCGCCTCCAGCGCGTGCCCGCACTGCTCGAGGATGTCGAGGGTGTAGTCGACGCCGAGGCGCCCGTGCACAGCGAGGATCTGGGCCAGCGGTTCGCCCCGGACGAGCTCCATCACCAGGTAGGCGACCGGGACCTGGATGGTGCCGTTGGCCGTCACGCGCTCGGTGGTGGTCTCGCCGTAGTCGTGCACGGCGGTGATGCCCGAGTTGTTCAACGACCCCGCGGTGCGCGCCTCCTGCCGGAAGCGGTGGAGGAACTCGGGGTCGCCGGACAGCTCCGCCTTGAGAATCTTCACGGCGACGGTCCGGTCGAGGCGCGAGTCCTGCGCCTCCCAGACCTCACCCATGCCCCCCACCGCGATCCGGCGCCCGAGGCGGTAGCGGTCGACGAGGAGCGTGCCGGTGGTGGGGGCCATCACAGCCCCCCGCGGAGCATGCGGAGCCGGGCCATCAGTTGCCGCCCCGCGCCAGCGCGGCCGCGACCACGGCGCGGCCGACGGGGCCCGCCACGGAACCGCCGGTGGCGTCGTCCCCCCGGTTGCCGCCTCGCTCCACCAGCACCGACACCGCGATCTGCGGGTTGGGCACCGGGCCGAACACGTCGTACCACGTGTGCGGCGGATTGGTCTTGGGGTCAGCGCCCCACTCCGCGGTCCCGGTCTTCGACGCGAGCTGGACGCCCGGGATCTTGCCGCCGCTGGTCCCGCCGTTCTCCGACCCGATCATGAGCTGCGTGAGGGTCGTGGCCGTCGTCGGAGAGAGGGCGCGGGCCTGGCGGTCGGGCTCGCTCGTCTCGACCACCGAGAGGTCCTGGCCCTGCACCTGCGCGACCAGCTGCGGGGACATCGGGATTCCACCGTTGGCGATCGTCGCGGTGATCTGCGCGTTCTGCAGCGGCGTCAGCCGCACGTCGCGCTGCCCGATGCCCGACTGGGCCAGGGCGGCCCCGTCGCCGAGCTCGCCCACGTCGGACGGCTGCACCGCCATCGGGATCTGCAGGGACGGGTTGCCGAAGCCGAACGCCTGGGCCTGGCCGCGTAGCCGGTCGCCCCCGATCTGGTCGGCGAGCTGAGCGAACGGCGCGTTGCAGGACTTGGCGAACGCGACCGCGAAGGTCACGGTCGGCCCGCTGCCGCAGGGCTTGCCGTCGTAGTTCTCCAGCGTGGTGGTGCTGTCGGGCAACGTGATGCGGGGCGCCGCGGTCACCGGGGTCTCCGGCGCGATCATCCCCGCCTCGAGGGCGGCCGCGGTGTTCACGAGCTTGAACGTCGAGCCCGGGGGATAGGTCTCGTTGATGGCGCGGTTGGAGAGCACCGGCGGGTTTGCGTCGGTGATCCGGTTCCAGGCCTGCGTCTGGACCGCCCCGTCGTGACTCGCCAGCGGATTGGGGTCGTAGGACGGCGTGGAGACCATGGCGATGATCTCCCCGGTCTGCGGGCGGAGGGCCACCACCGACCCGCGGTAGCCGCGGGAGGCCATGGCCTCGTACGCCGCCCGCTGGACCCGCGGCTCGATCGTCAGCGCGACGTTGCCGCCCGCGGGGTTGCGGCCGGTGACGGCGTCCGAGATGCGGCGGACGAACAACCGGTCGTCGGAGCCGTTGAGCACCGGATCCGTCGCGCGCTCGATGCCCGCGGTGCCGTAGGTCTGGGAGTAGTAGCCCGTGACCGGGGCGTACGTCGGACCGTCGGAGTACTGACGCAGGTAACGCAAGCGATCGTCGGTGGCCACGCTGGAGGCCAGCACCTCCCCGCCCGCGCTGATCTGCCCGCGCTGACGGGAGTACTCGTCGAGAAGGACCCGCTGGTTCGCGGAGTTGGCGCGGTACTCGTCGGCCTTGACGACCTGGACCCAGGTCGCCTGGCCCAGCAGAAGCACGATGAGCCCCATGATCACGAGGGAGACCCGTCGGAGCGGGGTGTTCACTCTCCTCGCGTCCTTCCTCGCAGGGGAGCCCCGGCCGGTCCCGGCGGGCGTCCGCCCGCCGCGGCCCCGGGCGGTGCGCTCCCGTGCGGAGGCGTCGCCGTACCGGCGCGGCCTCGGTCCTGCGGGACCATCTCGGTGTGTGCCTCGGCGAGCGGGGCGAGGGGGGCCGCCGGGCCCGCCGCGGGGCCGGACCGCTCGGTCGCGGGCCGCCGGGCGGCGTCGGAAACGCGTAGGACGAGCGCGACCAGGGCGTAGTTCGCGACGAGCGACGAGCCGCCGTAGGACATGAACGGGGCGGCCTGACCGGTGTTCGGGATGAGGCCGATGACGCCGCCGGCCACGACGAAGACCTGGATGGCGATGGTGAACCCGAGCCCGGCGGCGAGGAGCTTGCCGAAGGTGTCGCGCACCGCGAGCGCAGTGCGCAGTGCTCGGGCGGAGACCAGAAAGTACAGCAGGAACAGGCCCGCGAGCCCGACGAGACCGAGCTCCTCGCCCATCGAGGTGATGATGAAGTCGGTGCTCGACAGCGGCACCAGGTCGGGGCGTCCGGCGCCGAGCCCGGTGCCTCCGACCCCGCCGGTGGCGAGACCGAACAGGCCCTGCGAGACCTGGTAGCTGGTGTTCGCGGTGTCGCCGAGGGGGTGGAGCCACACCTCGACCCGTAGCTGGACGCGGGAGACGAACGTCCACGCGGTGAACGCCCCGGCGGCGAAGAAGGCGAGGCCGACGATCACCCAGGACGAGCGCTCGGTCGCCACGTAGATCATCGACAGGACGATCCCGAAGAACATCAGCGAGGTGCCGAGGTCGCTCTCGAAGACGAGCACGCCCATGGAGACGCCCCAGGCGACCAGGAGCGGACCGAGATCACGCGGACGGGGGAACGTCATCCCGAGGAAGCGTTTGCCCGCGGTGGTGAACACGTCGCGCTTCGTCACGAGGAACGAGGCGAAGAAGATCACGAGGAGGATCTTCGCGAACTCTCCGGGCTGGAGACCCACGGGCCCCACCCGCACCCAGATCTTCGCCCCGTTGACCTCGGAGAGGGCCGACGGCAGCACGGCGGGCAGCACGAGCAGCACGAGCCCGACGAAGCCGGCAGTGTAGCCAAACCGCGACAACGTGCGGTGGTCGCGGACGCAGAAGAGCACGGCCACGAACAGGACGATGCCGGCCGCGACCCACCCGACCTGCTTCAGGGCGTCCTGCCCCGGTAGTTCGGGGTCACCGCGCCCGACCGCGCGGGCGATCCGGGCGAGATCGATCCGGTGGATCATCACGAGTCCGAGCCCGTTGAGGAGGGCGACGCACGGGAGGAGCAGAGGGTCGGCGTAGGGCGCGCACAGGCGCACGGTCACGTGCGCGACCCCGTAGGCCCCGAGGAAGGCCAGTCCGAGGTAGAGCAGCGGCAGGGTGAGCCGTTGTTGCTGGTTGGCCTCCACGAGCACCAGCGCGCCGGTCGTCAGCAGGGCCGCGAAGGCGAGCATCGCGAGCTCGGCCCCGCGGCGGGGGGAGACGGCCGCGGCGACCACCGGACGCATCGCGGTGCGGTCGGCGGGCCGATCCACCGCATCCGGCCCCGCCGGGGTGGGTGAGGAGGGGCGCGCCATCTACTGCGTCCGGCGGCAGTCGCGTCCCGGGACCTGCGGGGACTGGGTCGGCTGGCCCACCGCAGCGGGCACGGCGGGACCGGGCGTCGGTGGCTGGGCCCCCGGGGCTCCCGGCACCGCCGGGGCGACGGGGGCTCCCGGCACGGCCGGGGCGGAAGGGTCGACGGGCACGGCCGGGACCGGCGGCGGCGTTGGCGGGGCGCACGGCGGGAGCCGCTCCGTGGTGCGCAGGCGGTCCACGGTGGCCAGCGCCCCGGGGAGGTCGGAGGTGGGCAGCGTCCCGCTCTCGACGGTGTTCCGCCCGACCTGGGTGAGGTCGGACAGGGGGAGGACCGGGTCGTCCGCGCGCCGCTGCAGCGCGACGCCGAGGACCGAGCCCCGCACACCCTGGTACACCACGACCCGGTCGGACTCCACCCCGACGTAGTACTGCTGTCCGACCCAGATCCAGGTCACCAGCACGCCGACGCCCAGGACGACGACGAGGCCGAGCGCCACGAGCCCCAGCCTCAGCCCGGTGCGGCGGGGCCGACCCGGTGCTCGACCGGCGGCCCCTCGCCCCTTGCGGTCCGCCGTCTCGTCCCGCGACGGCGTCGGACGGGGTGTGGACTCGGCCCGGGTCAGTGTGGCCGCCGAGGCGCGGGCCGCGGCCGAGTCGGCCGGCGGCGGGTCCGCCCGACCGTCGCCCGCGGCGCCGCCGTAGATCGGGTCGTGCTCGCCGTAGTCGACGTCGACGACGTCGGCCACGATGCACGTGACGTTGTCCGGCCCGCCGCCCTTGAGCGCGAGCTCGATGAGCCGATCGGCGCAGGCCTGCGGGTCGGAGATGAGGAGGGCCTCGGCGAGCGTCTCGGCGCTGACCACGCCCGAGAGCCCGTCGGAGCAGAGCATGTAGCGGTCGCCGGCGCGGGCCTCGCGGACCGTCAACGACGGGTCCACGTCGTGGCCGGTGAGCGCCCGCAGCAGCAGGGACCGCTGCGGATGGCTGGCCGCCTCGTCCTCGGTGATGCGGCCCTCGTCGATCAGCGATTGGACGAAGGTGTCGTCGCGGGTGATCTGCGTGAGCGAGGCGTCCCGGAAGAGGTACGCCCGGGAGTCGCCCACGTGGACCATGCCGAGGCGGTTGCCGGCGAAGAGCACCGCGGTCAGCGTCGTTCCCATACCGTCGAGATCGGGCTCCTCGCCCACCAGCTCGGTGATGGCGTCGTTGCCCTGCGCCGTGGCCTCGGCGAGCTCGCCGAGGAGGTCGTCCCCCGGTTCGTCGTCGTCGAGCGGGACCAGGGCCGCGATGACGAGCTTCGAGGCGACCTCCCCAGCCGCGTGCCCGCCCATCCCGTCGGCGAGCGCGAGGAGGCGCGGGCCCGCATAGACCGAGTCCTGGTTGTTCTGTCGCACCAGGCCCCGGTCACTGCGAGCGGAGTAGCGCAGCACCAGGGTCACGGGACGATCCTGCACGTCGGGGACGAGACCCCCCACACCCGGGTCGGTCGGCGGGACCCGGGCCGTCGGCGCACCGGGACAGGGGCGGACCACATCACGCGGGCCGCCTCATGCGCGCAGCTCGATCACGGTCTTGCCGATCTTGATCGGCGCGCCCGGCGGGACGCGCATCGGGCCGGACACCTTGGAGCGATCGAGGTAGGTGCCGTTGGTCGACCCCAGATCCTCGACGTACCAGTCGTCCCCGGACTGGGAGATCCGTGCGTGCCGGGTCGAGGCGTAGTCGTCGTCCAGCACCAGGGTCGAGTCGTCGGCGCGGCCCAGCATGATGGGTCGTCCGTCGAGCGCGATGCGGGTGCCCGCGAGCGCCCCCGCGGTGACGATCAGGGCCTTCGGAGCGCTCCGCCCACCACCGCGTCCCGGCTTCGGCGTGCCGGAGCGTGGCGTCCGCCGTCCCGGCACCGCGGCTCGCAGCCCGGAGGCCGCGTACAGGTCGCTGCGGACGACCCGCAGCGCGGCGAAGACGAACAGCCAGAGCAGGGCGAGGAAACCCGCACGCGTCAGCTGGAGGACGAGTTCCGGCACGGGTGCAGGGTCAGCCCTGTGCGCGGAACAACAGAGCCGAGTGCCCGACCCGGATGGTGTCGCCGTCGGCGAGCTGCCAGGTCTGCACCGGGGTGCCGTTCACCGTGGTCCCGTTGGTCGAACCGAGGTCGGAGAGCGTGGCCTGCTGGCCGTCCCAGTTGACCTCCAGGTGGCGGCGGGAGACGCCGGTGTCGGCCAGGCGGAACTGGGCCTCCTGGCCGCGACCGATGACGTTGGACCCGTTCACCAGCTGGTACGAGCGGTTGGAGCCGTCGTCGAGGGTCAGCGACCCGGTCAGCTGACGGGTCTGCACGCCGCCGTACTGGTCGCCGTAGCCGCCCTGCTGGCCGTACCCGCCCTGCTGCTGGCCGTACGGGTCGCCGCCGTAGCCACCGCCCTGCTGCCCGTACTGGCCGTAGCCACCCTGCTGCCCGTAGGGGTCGTTGTAGCCCTGCGGAGCGCCGTACGGGTCGCCGTAACCGCCCTGCTGCTGGGGGTAGCCCTGCTGCGGGTAGCCGCCCTGCTGGCCGTACTGGTCGTAGCCGCCCTGCTGCTGGGGGTAGCCCTGCTGCGGGTAGCCGCCCTGCTGGCCGCCGTACTGGTCGTAGCCACCCTGCTGCTGGCCGCTGTACTGGTCGTAGCCACCCTGCTGCTGGCCGTAGCCCTGCGGGGGGTAACCGCCCTGCTGCTGGGGGTAGCCCTGCTGCGGGTAGCCGCCCTGCTGGCCGTACTGGTCGTAGCCACCCTGCTGGGGGTAGCCACCCTGCTGGGGGTAGCCGCCCTGCTGGCCGTACTGGTCGTAGCCACCCTGCTGGGGGTAGCCGCCCTGCTGGCCGTACTGATCGTAGCCACCCTGCTGGGGGTAGCCGGCCTGCTGGCCGTAGGGGTCCTGGGGGGCCTGGTTGCCGCGACCGTCGTTCTGGTCGTCCGGGTAACGGCCGGGTGCCTGGCTCATGGGGTGCTCTCCTGCGGGTCGGGGGCTCGCGGCCCGTCGCCGCGACGCGTCGGGGTCAACGGACGACCTGGTGCGGAACTGTCCCGTATGCAGCGCGTCGGAACGCTCCAGGGAGACTACGACCTCACCGTAGGTTTCCCACCCGCCCTCCGTGAGGTGCTCCTCCACGCAGTCGATCAGCGAATGGGTGATGGTCTCCTCGTCGCCCGCCAGACGTGCGTGGTCTGCGGGACTGAGCACCACCGTGTAGTGATTGGGCGCCAAGCGGCGCCCACCGGCCAACTCTCGCACGCCGTCCTCCGCCTCGCGGCGCAGGGCCTGTGCGATCTCCTGCGGGACGACCTTTCCCCCGAACACCCGTGCGAAGGTGTCGCCCACGATTCCCTCGAGCTTGCGCTCGAAGCGTTGCGCGCGCCCCACCACGGTCCCTCCTCGTCCGGCTCCTCGTCGCCGCTCCGCCGACATTCATGGCCGTCTGTCGACGGCGGAACGGTCGTCCCGACCCCTGTCCGGAGTGTCGCCACACCGGAGGGGACCCGCAGATGGTATCGGTCGACGGTCCGTGCTCGTGGACCTCCTTCGGGGGGCCCTTCCGAGTGCGTGCTAGCGTGGATGTCGATCACTCTGGGCGAGTGGCGGAATGGCAGACGCGCACGGTTCAGGTCCGTGTATCCGAGAGGATGTGGGGGTTCAACTCCCCCCTCGCCCACCCTCCTCCCACTGCGGGCTACACACCACGTCGTGCACCCTCGTTCGGCATGGCTGCCGCACGCAAGATCGCCGACCTCACCGGGCCCGGGCTCACCGACCGTTTCGGTGTCGGCGGGACCGACCTCGGGGTCCTCGCGCGGGCGCCGGACGGGCACCTGGTCGCGGTCTTCGGCGACACCTTCGAGCGCGGTGGCCCGGGCAACCCGGGCTGGCGGTCCCCGGTCGTGCTGTTCGCCGACCCGGACTCGTTCCCGGGCGGCCTGCGCTGGACCGCCTCGGCCGGCCCGGGCGACCCGGAGGGATACGCCCACCAGGTCGTCGACTACCGGCACCACGGTCTGCGCGGGTGGCGCCGCGTCTCCACCGTGCTCCCCACCGACGTGATCACCCTCGGCGACACCATGTACCTGCACGTCATGGCCTGCCACGGGCTCGGCAACGTGCGCCGGACCGAGCTGCACCGCTCCGACGACGGCGGCCGGACGTGGCACGAGACGTCCACCACGTGGCCCGGCAGCCACCTAGGCGGGCTCTTCCAGATGCTCACCTGGGAGCTCGACGAGACGGACGGGTACGTCTACGCGCTCTCCACCGGCTTCCAGCGGGCGCACGGCCTGCTCCTGCAGCGCGTGCCGGCCGAGCGGCTGGAGGACCCCACGGCGTGGGAGGGCTGGGGCTTCCGGGAGCGAGCGTGGGCGTGGGGCAACCCGCCGACCCTCGTGCTCCCGGGGGCGTTCGGCGAGCTGTGCCTGCGCCGGGTCGAGGGACTGCACGGGGTGCAGTGGGTGCTCGTCGGCTTCGACGCCGGCAACTACCGCATCGATGCCCGCATCCTCGCCCATCCCACGGCGAACCTCGTCGAGACCCCGGTGACGACGCTTCTCGCCGGCTGCGGGTGGGACGACGAGGACCACGACGCCGGCCGCGTCGCGCAGCTCTACGGCGGGTACGTCGTCCCCGGATCGAGGCTGGACGACCTGCACCTCGTGGTCAGCCAGTGGAACACGGGGACGAACTGGCCCTACCGCGCGATGCAGTTCCGGGCCTCGCTGGCGGCCTGAGGGATCAGCCCGTCGAGCTCCAGTCGGCGCCGGCGCCCTCGACGACGGGGGAGCGGCCGATCAGGGGGCGCCACCAGGCCTCGTTCGCGGTGTACCAGGCGACGGTGTCGGCGATCCCCGCGTCCCACTCGACCTGCGGGGTCCATCCGAGCTCGGTGCGCAGCTTGGTGGAGTCGAGCAGGTAGCGGCGGTCGTGGCCGGGACGGTCGGGCACGATCGTCTTGTACTCGGGGCCGAGGCCGAGCGCGGCGAGGACGGCGTCGGCGATGCCCTCGATGTCGACCTCGACGCCGGAGCCGACGTTGTAGGTCTGTCCGACGCGGCCGCGCGCGAGCACGGCGTCGATGGCGCGGGCGTGGTCGTCGACGTGCAACCACTCGCGACGGTTCTTGGTCGAGGCGTACAGCGGCAGCGCTTCGCCGGCCAGGGCGCGGGTGGTGAACAGCGGGATGACTTTCTCGGGGAACTGGAAGGGCCCGTAGTTGTTGGAGCAGTTGGTGATGGTGACCGGGACGTCGTAGGTGAGCCCGTAGGAGCGCACGACGTGGTCGCCGCCGGCCTTGGCCGCGTTGTAGGGGGTGCGGGGCAGGTACGGGGAGTCCTCCGAGAAAGCAACGGACGCTCCGTCGACGTCGAGCGGTAGGTCGCCGTAGACCTCGCAGGTGGAGATGTGGTGGAACCGCGACACCCCGACCCGGCGGACGGCCTCGAGCAGCCCCTGGGTGCCGGTGACGTTGGTGGCGAAGAAGTCGCCGGGCCGCAGGATGGCCAGGGAGTTGTGCGACTCGGCCGCGAAGTTGACCACCACGTCGACGGAGTACGCGCGCAGCAGGTGCGCCACCAGGTCGGTGTTCGCGATCGACCCGGCGACGAACGCCACCCCGTCGAGACCCTCGACGTTCTCCCGCACCCCGGCGTAGGTCAGCGCGTCCAGCGCCACCACCCGGTCACCGGGATGGGTCCGACACCAGTAGCGCACGAAATTCGAGCCGATGAAACCGGCGGCACCGGTCACGAGGACGGTGGACACTGCGGTCCTCTCAGGTCGTGGACGACGGGCCATCACGAACCTACCGAGCGGGTGCGGCAGGCTGTGATCGGCCACCGGCCGTCGCTGTGACGGTCACCGGACTCCGAAGGGGCTGGGCACGATGCACGACGCACGGGTCCTGGTCGAGCTCGGGGACGAGGCCGTCCGTCGCCTCGCCCGCCGCGGCCACGCGCTCGACCTCGCGGCGCTCGAGACGCTGTCCGCCCGGCGAAGCCGCGCCATCACCACGCTCGACGAGTTCCGCGCGGAGTCCAAGCGCGTCGCGGGCGAGGTCGGCCGGGCCGCGAAGGGTTCCGGTGCCGTGGAGGGCCTCAAGCAGCGGGCCCGCGACCTCAAGGAGCTCCTGCGCGCGGGTGAGGACGAGGTCGACGCGGCCGAGTCCGCCCTGCGCGACGCGTTGCTCGCGATCCCCAACCTCCCCTCCGAACAGGCACCGGAGGGCGACTCCGACGCCGACGCCGTGGAGGTCCGCCGGGGAGGCACCCCACCGGTGTTCACCTTCACCCCGCGCGACCACGTCGAGCTCGGCGAGGCGGCGGGCATCCTCGACTTCTCCCGCGCCGCGAAGCTCTCCGGAGCGCGCTTTTCGGTGGCCCGGGGCGCAGGGGCGGCGCTCGAGCGGGCGATCGCGGGTTTTTTCCTGTCCCTGCACACGGGGCGGCACGGCTATACCGAGGTCTCCGTGCCCTACCTGGTGAGCCCGACGACGATGACCGGCTCGGGTCAGCTGCCGAAGTTCGAGGAGGACCTGTTCCGGACCGGCACCACGGACCGCAGCCTGTACCTGGTCCCCACCGCCGAGGTGCCGCTGGTGAACCTGCATGCCGACGAGATGCTCGACGTGTCGGCCCTGCCGATCGCGTACACGGCGTGGACGCCGTGCTTCCGGTCCGAGGCCGGGTCCTACGGGCGCGACACGCGCGGGTTGCTGCGGCTGCACCAGTTCTCCAAGGTCGAACTCGTGCGCTTCTGCGCCGCGGAGGAGTCGGCGACCGAGCTCGAGGTGATCCTCGCGCACGCCGAGACGTGCCTCGCCGAGCTCGGCCTGGCGTACCGCGTCGTCCGGCTCGCCGCGGGCGACATGGGTTTCGCCGCACAGCTGACCTACGACATCGAGGTGTGGTTGCCGAGCCAGAACACCTTCCGCGAGATCTCCTCCTGCTCGGACTGCGGCACCTTCCAGTCCCGCCGCGCCGGGATCCGAGCCAAGGACGCCCGGGGGAGACGGCAGCAGGTGGCGACGCTGAACGGCTCGGGTCTGCCCATCGGGCGCACGATGGCCGCGGTGCTCGAGCAGTTCCAGACCGAGGACGGCTCGGTGACGTTGCCCGAGGTGCTGGTGCCGTTCGCCGGGTTCCGTCGCATCCTCGCCGACGGCACCATCGAGTAGCGGCCCCCCGACGCCGAGCTCAGTCGCCGGATGCCGCGTGGTGTGTGCGGTGGTGCCGCCCTCGGTTCGTGTCCCCCGGACGGCGCATCCTATCGGCGTCCCGACGCCGCCGTCCGGCCGCGGGACGGGCGGGGCGGGGTGTTCGGCGGAATGTTCGGCGGGGTGGGCGCCGGAGTGGCGGGCCGGACCGGGCACGATGGAGTGGGCGCGGACGGGTGCCGCGCCGGTCGGGGCCCACGAGACACGGAAGAGAGGCGTCCGGGGTGTGACTTCGACGGAGGCGGGACCACCGACCACCGTGGGTGGGGGCCGGTACGCGCTCGGCGACCTGATCGGTCGGGGCGGTGCGGCCGAGGTGTTCCGTGCCCGCGACGAGCTGCTCGGGCGCGACGTCGCGGTCAAGCTCTTCCCCGCCGGCGTGGGCGAGGCCGACGAGTCGCGGCGCCAGCGCGAGGTCCAGACCCTCGCGGGGATGAACCACCCCGGCCTGGTCACGATCTACGATGTCGGCCAGGAGGGCAGCCGGGCCTACTTCGTCATGCAGCTCGTCGAGGGCGACTCGCTCGCCGAGCGGCTGCGCAACGGCGCCCTGGGGCTCGGCGACGTCGTGGCCCTCGGGGCCGCTCTGGCGGACGCGCTCACCTACGTGCACCGCCACGGCGTCGTGCACCGCGACATCAAGCCCGGCAATGTGCTGCTCGACCAGGACGGGCGTCCGCACCTCTCCGACTTCGGCATCGCCGTGCTCGCCGACGCCACCAACATCACCGCGACCGGCATGGTCATCGGCACCGCGTCGTACCTCTCGCCCGAGCAGGTCCGCGGTCAGCCGGTGGGCCCGGGATCCGATGTGTACGCGCTGGGACTGGTGCTCCTGGAGTGCATCACCGCTCGCCGCGAGTACCCCGGTAACGCCCTCGAGGCCGCGGTCGCGCGGCTGCACCGGCCCCCGGACGTCCCGACCGACCTGCCTCCGCCGCTCGCGGACCTCATCGTCGCGATGACCTACGACGAGCCGGCCGATCGGCCGACGACCGACCAGGTGGCCGGGGAGCTGCGGCTGCTGGCCCGCGACGTCGGGCTGAACGCCGAGACGGTGCTCGCCCCGGCTCCGCTCACCGGCCCCACGAACGCGATGCGCACCGGGCCGTTCGGGGCGGCCGGCTCCACGGACGCCACGAGCGCCGTGCCGGGTGGGCCCCGGAACGCCGGCACGTCCTCCATCCCGCCCACCGGGGCGACGCAGCGGGTCGTGGGCGCCGGGTACGGCGCCGAGCGCACTGCCGTGGTGGCGGGCGGAGCCGTCGGGGGGGCACCGGCCGCTGCCCCCCGGCGCCGGCGGGGCGGGGCGATCGCCGGTGCCCTCGTCCTGGCGGTGGCCGCGGTGATCGGCGGGTACGTGCTGCTCTCCGGTAACGACATGCCCGTGGCGCCCCTCCCGACGACGGCCGTCGCCCCGCCCGTCCTCCCGCCCCCGCCGCCCACCACCAGCCCCACCGAGGAGACGACCCGGCGCACCACCACCCGGCGCACGACGGTCCCCCCGACGAGGACCGAGGTGCTACCCCCGGTGGTCACGACGGTTGCGCCGCCGGTGACGACGGCGTCGGTGCAGCCGACGCCACCGACGCCACCGACGCCGCCGACCCCCTCGAGCTGAGCGTCCCGGCGTCCGGCCCTCCCGGTGTCGAGCGGCCGCAAGGTCACGACGCCGAGGAGTGCGTCTCGAGGTCATGCGGCCGCCCAGCCGGACCAGCGGGTGACCATCGTGACGATGACGGGGCCATCCGGTGGGTCCGCGCGGTGCTCTGCGTACCGCTCGCCGAGCAGCTCGCGGGCTCGGTCGAGGGTGGCCGCGGCGTCGTCGACACGTGCGGTCCCGTCCGCGCGCACCCACCACAGGGCCGACCAGTCGTCGTCGTAGTGATCCACGAGCAGGGAGACGGCCGGGTTGGCCTCGATGTTCGCGATCCGCCGCAGACGACGGTGACGCTTGGGCTTGGCGTCCACGGCGACGAGCAGCTCGTCCGGGTCGAGGGTCGGCACGGTGCTCCGAGGCGTGGGGGCGACTCAGCCGATCAGCCCGACCAGCGCGTCGAGCTCCTTCAGGACGGTGTCGCGGTCGGAGGAGCTCACCGGGTAGACGGCGCGGTCCACCCCCGTGTCCGCGTAACCGTCGCGGGCCTCGGGCGTCGCCTGGGCGCCGAACATCGACATGGGGATGCGGCCCCGACCCTCGTCGGACGCGCGCTGTTGCAGGGCGCGGGCACGCTCGGCGAAGGAGGCCATGGTGTCCGTCGTCACGCCCTGCGGCGGCCACTCGTCGCCGAAGTCGAGGACCCGGTCCTCCACCGTCGGGCCCATGCCCCCCACGAGCACCGGTGGGTGCGGGCTCTGCGCGGGCTTCGGCCAGGCCCAGCTCGACCCGAAGTCGACGTACTCGCCGTGGAACTGCGCCTCGTCCTTCGTCCACAGCTCCTTCATGGCAATCACGTTCTCGGCCATACGACGCATCCGAGTCCTCGGGTCCGTGCCGTGGTCGGCCATCTCCTCGCGGTTCCAGCCCGCGCCGACGCCGAAGAGGAAGCGTCCCCCCGAAAGGTGGTCGAGGCTCGCGACCTCCTTCGCGAGCGTCGCCGGGTCGATGGCGTCGTGCGTCGGGAACATCAGGATCCCGTGGTTGAGCGATTCCACGTCGGCGCTGTACCCGGTGGGCCGCCCCTCCTACGCGTGCGGCAGGGGCGCCGGCGGCTACCCGACGCGCCGGAACAGCGGGGCCCGGCCAGGCGGCTGCTCCACGCGGCCCCGCGGGGGCATCGGCGGGAGGTCGAGCGTCACCGGCTCGTCGGCGGTGAGCGTGAACGTCTCGTCGTGGTGGCGCAGGTCGAGGGCCTCCCCGGCCGTCATCGTGTAGGTCGCGGACCCTGCGGAGATGTCCACGAGCAGCGACCGTCCCCGCCACTGGATTCGGAACCGCACCCCGGTCAGCTGCTCCGGTAGGACCGGGCCGAAGGTCAGCGAGCCGTCGTGGGTGCGCATGCCGCCGAGGCCCTGGACCACCGCGGTCCAGGCGCTGGCGAGGGCGGCGAGGTGCACCCCGTCGCGGACGTTGTGCTCGAGGTCGGCGAGGTCCATCTGCGCGCTCTCGCAGAGGTAGTCGTAGGCGAGCTCGAGGTGTCCGGTCTCGGCCGCCATCACCGCGAGGGTCCCCGGGGAGAGCGAGGAGTCCCGCACGGTGATGCGCTCGTAGTAGACGAAGTTGTCCACCTTCTGCTGCGCGGTGAACGCGTCGGAGCACTGCACCATGGCCAGCACCAGGTCGGGCTGCTTGACGACCTGCTTGCGGTAGAGGTCGAAGTACGGGTAGTGCAGCAGCAGCGGGTAGTTGCCCTCCGGGGTGTTCTCGAAGTCCCAGATCGCGTGCCGGGTGAAGCCCTCGGCCTGCGGGTGGACGCCGAGTGCCTCGTCGAAGGGGATGACCATCGCGGCCGCCGCGGACCGCCAGCTCGCGATCTCCTCCGGCGAGACCCCCAGCCGCTCGGCCTCCCGGGGCCAGCGCACCGCCGCGTCGGCCGCGGAGCGCAGGTTCTTCTGCGCCAAGAGGTTGGTGTAGATGTTGTTGTCGGCCACCGCGGAGTACTCATCGGGACCAGTGACGCCGTCGATCCGGAACTGGCTCGCGTTGTCGTGGTGACCCAGCGAGCGCCAGAGCCGCGCGGTGTCGACCAGGAGGTCGACCCCGACCTCCCGCTCGAAGTCGGCGTCTTCGGTGGCCGCCACGTAGCGCACCACCGCGTCGGCGATGTCGCCGTTGACGTGGAACGCCGCCGTCCCGGCCGGCCAGTAGCCCGAACACTCGTCCCCGCGGATCGTGCGCCACGGGAACGTGACCCCGCCAAGCCCCAGGTCCTCGGCCCGCTCGCGGGCGTACTCCCGCGCGCTGTGCCGCCAGCGCAGCGCGTCGGCCGCCGCGCGGGGATGGGTGAACATGAAGACCGGGAGCACGAAGGTCTCGGTGTCCCAGAGGCTGTGGCCGTCGTAGCCCTGCCCGGTGAGCCCCTTCGCGCCGATCGCCCGCTTCTCGGCCCGGGCGCCGGCCTGCAGGACGTGGAAGAGGCAGAAGCGGATGGCCTGCTGTAGCCGCGGGTCGCCGTCGATCTCGACGTCGGCGGAGGCCCAGAAGTTGTCGAGGTACTCGCGCTGGGCGTCGACGAGGCCGTCCCACCCGGTGAAGCGGGAGGCGTCGAGCGCCGCCTCGACCTGGTCGACGATGGCGGGCTGCGAGCGCGAGCTGGACCAGCCGTAGGCCAGGTACTTGACCATGGTGAGCTTCTGCCCCGGGTACAGCCGGGTGATGATCGTGGTGCGGCCGACGTTGTCCGAGCAGGAGCTGTCGACTTGGAGCTTGTCGGGCCCGTCGACCTCGTGCTCCATCGCCGCGCCGACACGGAGCTCCGAGCGCCGCGTCTGGTGGGTCATCCGGGCGCCGTAGCGGCTGTTCGAGCGGTGCTCCGGGATCAGCGGGTCCGTGAGGGCGGCCGCGACGCGGGGATCGCCGCGGATCTCGGGCATCTGTTCGTTGGCGAAGAGCTCGGACTGGACGACCAGCAGCGCGTCGGAGTCGACGACTTCGACCTCGTAGTGGATGGCGGCCACCGAGCGCTGGGAGAACGACACCAAGCGCTGCGAGGTGACCTTGACCCGCTGCCCGTTGGGGGAGATCCAGTCGAGGTGGCGGTGCAGGATCCCGGTACGCATGTCGAGTGTGCGTTCGTGGGAGAGCACCTGGCCGTAACGCAGGTCGAGCGGCTCGTCGTCGACGAGGAGGCGGATGAGCTTGCCGTTCGGGACGTTGACCAGGGTCTGGCCCTCGTTGGGGAAGCCGTAGCCGGACTCGGCGTAGGGCAGCGGCCGCAGCTCGAAGAACGAGTTGAGGTAGGTGCCTGGCAACGCGTGCGGATCGCCCTCGTCGAGGTTGCCGCGCATCCCCACGTGGCCGTTGGCCAGCGCGAACAGCGACTCCGTCTGCCCCAGGGAACCGAGGTCGACCTCGGGCTCCCGCACCGCCCACGGCTCGACGGCGAACGCGTTGGTGATCATCGGGTGTCCTCCTGGGATGGGGAACCGGGCGGAAAGGCAGAAGCACCGGCGACTCCGCGCAGCTCCCGACCGCGCTGCGGGGCGAAGCGTAGTCAGTCGGGACCGGGGACATCCCGCGACCGGTCCTCCGCACACGGGTCGTCTTCCCAACGACCGCCACAGGAGTGCACGAGACGTCACCGGCGGGCCCGCCAGTCCCGATTGTCCGCGTATGCCTCGCCGTGCTCGGGTCGGCCCCGACGATCTCGCCGTTTCTCGCTCGGCAGCGAGGATGTCGGCGGGCAGGCTCGGATCTGGGGAGCCGCAGCCGTCGAGAGAACATGGTCGGGGGACCGGGGGTACGGCGCGGCTCTGACGCGCGCGGAGCGCTGGCGGGAGCACCCCTACGTGCGGTCGATGAGGCCCTGGGCGAGCAACCACCGGCGCGCCGCGTCGCGGGGGTCGCGGCCGTCCTGGTCGACGTCACGGTTGATCGACCGGAGCGCGGCGTCGTCGAGCCGAGCCGTCATGGTCGCGAGGACCGGCGCGACCTGGGGATGCGCCGCGAGCACCGGGGTCCGCAGAACCGGGACCGCCCCGCCCCGCCCCGTGGGCCCCCGTGCGAGCGCACCCCGGTCGTCGGCGAGAACGGTGAGAGCCAGCGCCGGGATGCGCCCGGAGGTGCCCGGCACCAGCCCCGCCGCGCAGCCACCCGTCGCGACCGCGCCGAACACCGCGCCGGAGTCGAGGACCCGGACCTCGGTCGAGGGTCGATAGACCTCGAGCAGGGCGGGCAGCCGCCCCGGGTCAGCGGTCGCTTCCGGCGTCGCGCAGAGAGGTTCGGCGCCCGGGAGGCGGAGCCGGTCCGCGAGCCCGGAGACCGTCCCGACCCCGGCGAGGGCGGGACCGACGACGACCGCGTCGACGTCGCCGAACGCCGCCGGCGCCAGCCGCGTGACGCCGAGGGCGGCATCCGCCCGCGCGGCCTCGGCCGGATCGCCCGGACGGGCGGAGCCGGACGGGTCGGGAGGTCTCAGCGGAGCGGGAAGCACGGAGGACGGGTCGCCGCCGCCGCGGTCGGGCCGGCCGAGGTAGATCCAGGCGGTGTCCACCTCGGTCTGCCGCGCCGGGCGTCGCACGTCGACGGACCCGACCTTGCCGCACTGGTCGGTCGCCCGGGCGCCCGCGGCCTGGAGCGCCGCGATGGTGAGCTGACAGAGCACGCGGACCTCGGTCGTGGTGCCGCCGGCGACCACGTAGGACGCCCCGCCCAGGTCGGCGACCCGCGCAAGCGCGCCGCCCGCGGCGTCGTTGGGGCCGAGGCGGAGGCTGCCGCACGCGACGAGGAGGACACCGAGGGCGGCGGCGGCGAGACCCGCGAGCGCCCGGACGGCGGGTCGGCGGCGCACCGGGTCATCCTCCCCCTGTCCCTCGGCGGTGATCGACGCGGCTACTTCAGACCGTTGGCCGCGAGGAACTGCTGGGCCACCGACGCGGGGTTCGCACCGTTGCCCTGGATCTGCTGGTTGAGGGCCTGGATGGCCTTCGTGCTCAGCAGCGAGCTCACCCAGTTCAGGGTCGCGGCGAACTCCGGCCCCTGCGCGGCGAGCACCTCCTGCTTGACCACCGGCGCAACGTACTGGTAACCGAAGACACCCTTGGGGTCGGCGAGGACGGTGTACTTGCCGCTGGTCAGCTGGTAGTCGGTGCTGAACGCGTTGGCGGCGTTGGCAGCGTTCTGGTCGAGCGCCTGGTACTGCGTGCCGGACTGCACGCTCAGGTAGCCGACGCTCGGCAGGTTGTACTGCGCCTTCACCCCGAGCAGCCCGGTGTCCCGGGTGGAGAACTCGGTCGGGCCGGCGATGGTGACGCCCTGCCCGCCGGGGCCGATCTTGGCGAGGTCGGCGACCGTCTGGAGCCCGTACTGCTGAGCCACCTGGTTGTTCACGGCGATGGTGTCGGTGTCCTCGAACGGTGTCTGCAGCAGGAGGGTGGAGCCACGCTTGCTCTCCTCGAACGCCTTCGCCTTCTGGTAGGTGTCCGACGCCGAGGTCGGAGCCGGCTGCTTGGCCACACTGGTGACGATCTCCCCGAGGTACTCGGGGTACATCTGGACCTGGTTCGACTGCAGCGAGGTGTCGATCAGCTCCGAGCCGCCGATGCTCGCCTTGAGGTTGACGGTGTAGCCCTTGGCCCGCAGCGCCTGGCTGCAGAGCTCGCCGAGCAGGGTCTGCTCCGAGAAGTTCTTGGAGCCGATGATCACGGCCGGCTTACCGACCCCGGGGGTCCCCGCAGGGAGCGGGTTCTGCTGGGTGTTGGCGGTCACCGAGATCGCGTCCTGCGGGACGTCCTCGGCCGCGGGCGCACCGCCGCCCGGAGGGGCCGCACCTCCGCCGCCACCGCCGCCGCCGCAGGCCGCCGCAAAGAAGGTGAGCGCGACGAGGCCCGCCAATGGACCGCGACGCGACCACGACCGGATGGTCCCGGTGGTGAACGACTTGCGCATGACGTTTCCCTTCTCGGTCGAACCGTGCCGGAACAGGGGTGCTGACGCCCGCTAGTGTCGCGTGATCGAAGAACCTTGACCGGTCAGAACTCGACCGGTCAGAACTCGGTCAGCGAGAGGTTGTTCCCGTCGGGGTCCAGGAACCACGCGATCTTGGCGCCGCCCGGCGCGGTCCACGCCCCTCGATCGTCCTGGTCCATCCCGGGATAGCGGGTGAACTCGACGCCCCGGCGGGTCAGTTCGTCGACGGCGGCCTCAACGTCACCGACCGCCCAACCCAAGACGGTGTAGGGGGCGGCTGCTGGCTGCTCGACCGCGGTGATCCGCAGCATCGCCGGACCCAGGTGAGCGACGAGGGCAAAGGGACGCTCGTCGTGAAGTTCGAGGCCTAGGGTCTCCCCGTAGAAGTGTTGGGCAAGGGCGAGATCACTGACGCCAACGAACCCCATGAGCTGGGCAGCTCGCAGCACGTCGGCCTCCTCCACGGTTCAGGCCTTCCCGTCGACGGTCAACGTTCCTCGATCACAGGACACTAGGCCGCCGCGAGAGCGGCGGCTCGTGCGAGCGTCAGGCCGGTCGGCGTGAGCGCGCGCTCGAGTCCGGCGATGAGGGCGGCGCCGCCGAAGGCGATGACGATGGCGACGAGCGCGGCGGCGAGGATGCCGGGGATCCCGAAGCCCGAGGGGTTCCCGATGATGTCGCCCAACGTTCCCGGGCTCCCGGCGAAGACCGCGAGGTAGGCCGTCGCGACGGTGTAGACCCACGCGGTCCGGATGCCAGTCATGATCAGTGGGAGGGCGTTAGGCAGCTCCACCTGCATGAGGATCTGCCCGTCGGTCATGCCCATACCCCGAGCCGCCTCGACGATGCCGCTGTCGACCCCCTCCACGGCCGTGTAGGCGTTGGTGAGGATCAGCGGGAAGGCGAGCACGACCAGCGCGATGGTGATGTTGGCGAACCCGAACCCGACGAGGGTGAGCATGATGGCCACCAGGGCGAGGGTGGGCAGCGCCCGCAGCACGTTGCCGCCGTTGATGGCGAGGAACGAGAAGCGGTGCAGGTGGCCGACGTAGGCCCCGAGCGGCACCGCCAGCACGATGGAGATCACCAGCGTCACCACCGACAGCAGAATGTGCCCGAGGGCCAGCGTCAGCAGCGTCCCGGCGTTGTCGGCGAGGAACGAGAAGATGCTCATCGGGTGCTCCTCATCGATGGGCCCGCGCCCACGGGGTGACGAGCCGCTGCAGTCCCACGACGAGCGCGTCGGCCAGCAGGGCGAGCAGGATGGCCAGCAGGCCGGCGGCGATCAGCTCGGTCGAGAACAGCGTGTGGACGGCGTCGAAGATCGGTGCGCCGAGCCCGACCTTGACCACCTGCGCGGCGACCGTGGCCAGCGAGATCGCGGTGACCACGGCGATCCGCACGCCGGCCATGATCGAGGGCAGGGCGAGCGGCAGCCGGACGCGGAACAGGATCTGGCGGCGGGTCAGGCCCATGCCGTCGGCCGCCGCGATCGTCTCCGGCGGGGCGGCCCGCAACCCGGTCACGGTGTTGCTGAACAGCAGCAGCAGGGTGTAGCTGGTCAGCCCGATCTCGACCGTGAGCAGGCTGAGTCCGGTGATCGGCACGAACAGCAGGAAAAGGGCGAGGGCCGGGATGGTGTAGAGGAAGGTCGCGAGGCCCGAGAAGCCCTTCTCGAACCACCCCTGGGAGTTCGCGTAGAGCGCGGCCGCCACCGAGATCACCAGCCCGATGACCACCGCCGTCGCGCTGATGTAGATGTGCTCGATCAGCCGGGGCTGCAGCGAGGCGGCCCAGTTCGCCGTCACCCAGTTCCAGCAGAACAGGGTGTCGGGAGCGCAGACCGGTCCCTCGAAGACCGGGATGACCTGGGTCGGACCCATCACAGCTCACCCGCCGCGATGGCCGGGGAGACCGGCTGGGTCTCCGACACGGCGTCCTGGAGCTGCTCCAGGGAGGCCGTCCCGATCCGGGCGCCACGCTCGTCGGTGACGATGAGGACCCGCGATCCGGAGGCGAAGAGCACCGAGAGACCGACGCGCAGAGTGGTGCCCCCGCTGACGGAGGGGGCGTCGTCCGGCGCGAGCGCGAGCGAGTCCGCCTCGACCACGTCGCGCATGAGCCGCAGCGACAGGCGCTTGAGGCCCCGGTCGGCTCCCACGAAGTCGGCGACGTACTCGTCCGCCGGGCTCCCCAGCAGCTCATCCGCCGTGCCGTACTGGGCCAGCACGCCACCCTGGCGCAGCACCGCGATCCTGTCCCCCATCTTGATCGCTTCGTCGATGTCGTGGGTCACGAAGATGACGGTCTTGGAGATCTCGCTCTCCAGGTTGAGGAACTCGTCCTGGATCTCGGCGCGCGTGATGGGGTCGAGCGCGCCGAACGGCTCGTCCATGAGCATGACCGGCGGATCGACCGCGAGCGCCCGCGCCAGTCCCACCCGCTGTTGCTGCCCGCCCGAGAGCTGGGCCGGGTAGCGCTTGGCGAAGTTGCGTTCCAGCCGCACGAGGTCCAGCAGCTCCTCGGTGCGCTTCTGGATGCGGCTGCTGTCCCACCCCAGCAGGCGGGGCACGACGCCGATGTTGGCGCCGATCGTCATGTGCGGGAACAGGCCGACCTGCTGGATGACGTAACCGATGTCGCGGCGCAGCTCGGTCACGTCCGCGGAGCGGACACTCTGCCCGCCGAGGAAGATGTCGCCTTCGGTGAAGTCGATGAGGCGGTTGACCAGCTTCATCGCCGTCGTCTTACCGCCGCCCGAGGGCCCGACGAGGCAGCAGGTCTCGCCGGCCGGGATGGTCAGGGACAAGTTGTCGATCGCCGGTATCTCCTGTCCCGGGTAGCGCTTGGTGACGCCCCGGAACTCGATGTCGACCGCCGGACGCTCACGCTGCCGGTCAGCCATCGAGCCCACCCGATCCCCTTGTCGTGGCCGCGGCGGCCGGGCAGCCGCGAGACCGTGTGCCGGCGGGCGATCCCCGACGGTGATGTACCGGTGTGTCCGGTCGCGTCATCACGTCTTCCTCCTCGAGGGCGGTCTGCCGTTCATCGATCGGCGCCCGCGCCCCGGCGCAATCCTCCGAGCGCCACCGACAGGTCCTGTCCCGCGCGGGCGACGAGGGCGCTCGCCTCCTCCAGCACCGGGTCGAGGCGGGAGTCGGGCCCACTCGCCGACACCGCCGCCACGACGCGTCCCGCACGGGCACGCCGACGGCGACCAGGCCCCGATCCATCTCGTAGCGCGCGAGCGCGAACCTCCGCTGCTGATCGACACGGAGCCGGACGACGACCTCGTCCAGCGACCGCGGCGGCTCCGGACGCGAGACCGGTGGGCACGAGGAGCCGGGCGACGGCGGCGGTGTCCAGGTCGAACAGGAGCGCGCGGCCGACCGCGGTGCACGAGAGCGGGACGGTACGTCCCACCCAGCCGACGGCGCGCAGTTCGGTCTCCGGCGCGGCAGTGCTGATGGTCATGCAGGTGCCGCCACTGCGCACGCACACCTCGACGCGCTCCCCCAGCCGCGCGGCCTCCCGCTCGACCAGCATGTCGGCCTCGTCGCGCAGGCGACGCTCGACGGCCCGCGCGCCGATCGAGAACAGCCGGGTACCGATGCGGTAGCGCAGGGAGCCTGCCTCCCGATCGACGAACCCTGCGTCGGCGAGGTGCTTGAGCGCACGCGACACCTGGGACTTGTCCCGGCCGAGCTGGCGCGCGATCTCGACGACCCCGGGTGCGTTCGCGGCTCGCGGACCCACACTTCACCTCCTCGACCAGCTGTGTCGCGCTGCGGAGAGGCACTGACAGCAACGGCCGTTGCCCCAGCGACAACGAGTGGGGAGAAGTCAAGCGCACGACGTCCCGGTTGTCACCCGCAAGTTCGGGGCCGGGGGAGGGAGAGGTACCTGTCGCGGGTCCTACCCCGTGGTGGTGGGGGGAGCGGCGGTCGGCTCCAGCCCCCACCGGCCCAGTACCGAGGCCTCGATCCGATCGAGCTCGGCCGCGGCGGCCTCGTGGGCGCGCCGACGCCGGTCCGCGGGCATCTGCTCGGCCGCGCGCACCGCGGCCTCGAGGTCGCTGAGGCGGTTCTCGGTGTCGGCGGCGAAGGAGCGGACGTCGGCGGGCTCCCCCGACGGCGAGGTGCGTCGGTCGCGCAGCTCTCGGACCGACAGGGCGACGTTGTGGATGCGCGCGTAGAGCGAGGCACCGCGGCCGGAGAAGGAGGCGAGCTCGTCGGGCGCGACCCCGAACCGCCGCGCACGCTGCTCGTCCCAGCGGGCCCGCGCGGCGCCCGCCGCCTGGTAGAGCAGCGGCATGAGCACGGGTACGACGATCCGAGCGATGCCGAGGTAGCGCTTGACCGTCATCCCGGTGAGGAGATCGGGCTGATCCTCGTCGCGCTCCTTGGCCCGGATCTCCTCCTCCTTCTTCGTGGCCTTGCGCTCGGCCTTCGCCGCCTTCGCGATCTCCTTCTCGGCCTTCGCCGCCGCCCGCCCGGCCCTGCGGCTGCGGACGACCAGCATGTCCCCGGCCGCTCCCGGAGCCGTGTCCGCCCGCACCGACCTGCCGTCCCGGTCCAGCGCCATGGGTGTCCTCCTCGCAAGGGCCTCGCCCGCGGGGACGGCGTCCCCGATCGATCGAGACCCTAGTGGCTGCGTCGCACCGTTCGAGGACGCTCGTCGTCGAGCGGTGGGTGTCGGGGGTGCATGGGAGGCTCCGCCCATGCACCCGGTCCTGCTCGACGCCGCCGCCACCTCCCGGTGCCGCCGTCGGGTGCATCTCGACCACGACCCGGCGGCCGGCGACCCCGGGCCGGACGGGCCGGTGCCACCTCCCGAGCCCGACCCCGGGGTCGAGATGCGCCGCGCCGACGCCGCTGCGCACCGCGCCGCGCTCGCGGCCCGGTGGGAGGCGACCCTCGGCGCGGGCGTCGTCGTCGTGCCCGGCGAGGTGCCCCGGTCCGAGCGGGCACGACGCACGCGTGAGATCCTGGAGCCGGCCCGGTCGCCCGGCCCGGAGTTCACCCACGTCATGGGCGCCGAGCTGCCCGCCGCGCACGGACGCCGGGGCGGTGTCGAGCTGCTCGTCCGCGCCGCGGACGGCGGGTGGCATCCCGTCGTCGTCGTCCGCCATCGCGTGACCGACCCGGGAGAGGGCGCCCTGACCTCCCCGATCGACCGGCCCCATCCCGATGCCGCCCTCCCCGACTCCGAGCGGCGGGTGCGCACCGTGACCCGCGACGTCCTCCGGCTCGCGCACGTCCACCGGATGCTGGCGTCCGCGGGTCTCGCCCCTGCGCCGGCTCGGGGCGGTGCGGTCTGGGGCGGCGTCGTCGGTCTCGACGCCGACGCCGTGGTCTGGGTCGATCTGGCCGCGAGGTCGGGCTCGGGCGGGTCGAGCGTGCTCGACAGCTACGACCGACGGCTGGCCGACCGGTTGGCCGTGGCCGCGGCCGCGCGCGACGGAGCCGAGCCGCTGGCCCAGCCGTCGCGGATCACCGAGTGCCGCAGTTGCCCGTGGTGGCCGACGTGCGAGGCGGCCCTGCGGGCCGCGGACGACGTCAGCCTCGTGGTCCGGGGGGATGACGCCCTGCGCCTGCGCGGCCGCGGGGTGATGACGGTGCGGGCGCTGGCCGCCGTCGAGCCGTCCCGGGGGCTCCCTCCGGTCCCCCCGACGATGTCGGCCGAGCCGGCCGAGCCGGCCGAGCCGGCCGAGCCGGCCGAGCCGACCGAGGAGCCCGGGCAGGCCGGGGTCTCCGCGCCCCCCACGACCGAGCGCCCGGAGGACGCCATGGGCGTCGACCTGCGCGAGGCGGTCGCCCTCGCCCGGGCCTGGCGGGCGGATGTGCCCCTCGTGCGCCGGGTCACCCGCCCGTACGTGCCGCGCGGCGACGTCGAGGTGGACGTCGACATGGAGAGCCTCGGCGAGGACGGCGCCTACCTGTGGGGAACGCTGCTCTCGGGGGCCGACGTCGGCCTGCCGCCCGGCTACCGGGGATTCACCACCTGGGATCCGCTGCCGACGCGCGACGAGGGCCGGTCGTTCGGCGCCTTCTGGACCTGGCTGGCCGACGTCCGGGCCCGCGCCGACGCCCGCGGACTGACCCTGCGGGCGTACTGCTACAACGAGCGGGCCGAGAACCGTTGGCTGCGGTCGTCCACACAGCGGTTCGTCGGGGAGTCGGGCGTCCCGGCCCCCGAGGAGGTGGAGGCCTTCATCGCCTCCGACGCCTGGGTGGACCTCTTCCCCGCGGTCAGCGAATCGTTCCTCTGCCCGCACGGCAAGGGCCTCAAGCGCGTGGCGCCGAGCGCCGGGTTCACCTGGCGCGACCCCGAGGCCGGCGGCGAGAACTCGATGCGCTGGTACCGGGCCGCCGTGGGACTCGACGGAGAAGACCCCGACCCATCGCAGCGCGAGCGGCTGCTCGTCTACAACGAGGACGACGTCCGCGCCACGCACGCGCTCCGCACGTGGATGACCTCCGACGCGGTCCTCGCCGTCCCGCACATTGACGAGCTCCCCGCCGAGCTCCCCCCCGCGGTCGCGGGGGCCGTCCCCGCGCTCCACGCGGCTGCGTCTCCGGCTCAGGGTCGCGCGACGGAGAGCTGCCAGTCGTCGAGGTAACCCGTGGCAAAGCCCGCCTCGGAGTATGCGAGATAGAAGTCCCACATCCGCACGAACGTCTCGTCGAAACCCAGGGCGCGCACCTCGGGCGAGCGCTCCCGGAACGTCGCGCGCCAGCGCCGCAGGGTCTCGGCGTAGTCGAGCCCGACCGACCGGCGCTCGGTCACCCGCAGCGTCGTGTGGTCGGCGAGAGTCGCGTCGATCGCCTCGAGGCTGGGGATGAGCCCGCCCGGGAAGATGTACTTGTGGATCCAGGTGTAGGACGTCTTCGTCGCCTCGAACCGGTGGTGCGGCATCGTGATCGACTGCAGACCGAAGCGTCCGCCCGGCGCGAGTAGTCGGTCGATGGTCGCGAAGTAGGTGGACCAGTAGCGCTCGCCCACCGCCTCGATCATCTCGATGCTGATGATCGCGTCGTACTCGCCGACGGCGTCGCGGTAGTCGCGCACGTCGATGGTGATGCGGTCGGACACCCCGGCGGCCTCGGCGCGTTCCCTGGCGAGCTGGGCCTGCTCGACCGAGAGGGTCAACGTCGTCACCCGGGCGCCGCGCTGTGCGACGCGGATCGCGGCCTCGCCCCAGCCGGTGCCGATCTCGAGGACTCGTGATCCCGCCCGGACCCCGGCGTAGTCGAGGATCCCGTCGACCTTGCGGTGTTGGGCCGCGGTGAGGGTCTCGCCGCGTGCCGCCGGGTCGAACCAGGCCGCGGAGTACAGCATGGACTCGTCGAGAAAGAGCGCGAAGAGGTCGTTGGACAGGTCGTAGTGCCGGCGGACGTTCTCCTGGGACACGGTGGCGTCGCCGGCGTCCTCCTCGCGGGGCTGACCGCGGTCGTAGACGCGGCGCAGGTTGCGCAGCGCGCGCGGCACCAGGTGCTCGATGTTCTCGGTGAGCACCCGGAGCACGCCGACGAGGTCGTCGGAGTCCCAGTCGCCGACCATCCACGCCTCGCCGAACCCGATGAGGCCGTGACGCCCGAGCCGGGTGAAGAAGGCAGCGGGCCGAATGAGACGCACCATCGGGTCCGACCCGGTGCCGGCCCCCTCCACCGTCCCGTTCGGCCACTGCAGCCGCATGGGCATCCGCCGCACCGCACCGCGCATCAACCAGCGGGCGATCGTCATGCGGGTGTGGTGATCCCCCGGGTCCTGAAGTCCGGGCCAGACGCCCTCGGCCGGGTGCGGGATGAGCCGGTCGGCAGCGGTGTCGGTGGTGGACACGGGCGGATCCTCTCGCCGTCGGGCGGACGGTCCCCGGTGATTCCGGGGCTGTGCGGTCCGTCAGGGGCACCTTCGCGTGCCGCGCGCGCTGTGTTCGCGCCTTTTCGTCGAGATCATGCGGCGTGTCGTGATCCACTGAGTGAGGGCCCCCGGGCGCGACCGGACGCAGGCGCGGCCGCGGCCGCGCTCCTCGCCGCGCGGCTCGTCTAGCCTCCGCTCTCCCGGTGATGCCGCGCGGGGCGGGGGACGCCGCCGGGAAGGACGCACGAGGATCAAGGAGCTGTGGCCGTGCCCGACGATCTCGAACGGCTCGACGAGGACCTCGCCGGCGGGCGGGTCGACGCGTCGACCTATCGCCGACGCCGCGACACCCTGCTCGCAGCGGAGGCAGCGGAGGCAGCGGAGGCAGCGGAGGCAGCGGAGGCAGCGGAGGCAGCGGAGGCAGCGGAGGCAGCGGAGGCAGCGGAGGCAGCGGAGGCAGCGGTGGCAGCGGAGGCAGCGGAGGCAGCGGAGGCAGCGGAGGCAGCGGAGGCAGCGGAGGCAGCGGAGGCAGCGGAGGCAGCGGAGGCAGCGGAGGCAGCGGAGGCAGCGGAGGCAGCGGAGGCAGCGGA
>JAABUP010001203.1_pt1 | contig 54673 bp, 73 predicted proteins | sample 5559201 | NCBI WGS metagenome assembly JAABUP01 (sample SAMN10711887, study PRJNA513373) | rock metagenome | isolation source: Antarctica rocks | place: Antarctica | reverse complement strand
CCGGCTCATCTTTGCCGGCGATTGCCGGTAAATCTTTACCGGTAAAAAAACCGGCCATGCGTATTATTTACCGGTAAGCACTGCAAATTTTGCCGGTAAAGACGGGTTTGCCGTCTTCTGCCAGGCACTGGCAAACCGGTAATAGCAACGGCAAACGCACGGCAAAACGCAAACTGCACTATGGGTTACCGGCAATAGTGCGGCAAACAACCCCCCCTTAATTTGTAGTGTAGCAATCTAGTCAACCACCAGGCTGACAGTTTTCAACAAAGCGGACTGTTTGTTGCAACTGAACTGACCGTTGCAACTAGGCTGATAATTTGATGCAGATGGTCATGAAACAGGCACATGCTCCAGGGCAGACAGAGCACCTGTCCTTTGCCACAACAGTATGGTCAACAGCGCTGACAAATTGCAATTTGAGTTGACTAGATGTTGCAACTGATTTGGCTGTTTGCTGCAACTCAGATGAGAGTTATAGACTATTCAACTTACGGCAAGACGACTGTGCAGAGCTGTCAGGTGTTGTGCTGCAGTGCTGCACAAAAGCCAAAAAACTTCGGGGTGAGCTACCAAATTCGAAAAGCCACCCATGAGTTGAATGTGGCATACGGTGAACATCCACAACTTTCATTATGAAACTGAAACTACGAATTTGGCATCGGAGGAAACATGAACACGTGACACCCTGGGCATGGAAAGTCGTCATCACTGTTCTCAGTCAAAGCATCACATCTCCGTAAGTCATTGTCATGGTGCCTGACAACTGGGTATTCATATCCTCTTTATATGGCTTGCATCTATCAAAATGCTTTTGAACCCCGGATAGTGTACATCATGGGCATAGCTGCCGCAAATCAGTTCACACCCTGATGTGTGAGGGCAGGTCGTGCACTGCACCCGTGGTACCAGGTTTCAATGGAGGGCTAGATCCTTTTTGAGTCAAGGTATACTCTTTTTAAAATTCCATATTCAAATTTGTCTCAAACGGCTGCAAGGCTTAGTGCCTTTTCAAGAATCTCGGCAACCTGCATTTCGTCAGCCTGACAGTTTGGCTGCACTCCGTCAGCTTTGACAGCTCAGCTCAGCTGCAAATTGTCAGCTCGCCTGCAGTCTGTCAGTCATGGCCGCACACTGTCAGCTCCGCTGCACACAGCCAGTCAGCAATCACTGAGTCCAACTGCACACGTTCAGACCCCCTGCAATGTCTCAGCCCAGCTTTGACTTGTCAGCTCAGCTGCACTCAGACAACGGCACTTGACTGTCGACTTGGCAATCTGTCTGCGGATGGTCAGCTGAGCTGCGGGTTTTCAGCTTGGCTGTCACGTTCCCAGTCAACTTCAGGCTGTCAGCTCAGGTGCATACCTTTCAGCCCTGCTGCAGTATTTCAGTCAGCCTGCAATCAGTTGGCTCGGCTGCAGTCAATCAGCACTGCTGCACAGTGTCACCTCCTTTGCAGCTCTGCCCTGCATTGCGTCAGACCAGCCACAATCTGTCAGCTCATCTGGAATCTCTCTGCCCTAGCGTATTCTGTCGTGCATTTCATCTGCTGTGACAGACCAGCTGCCAGACATCAGCTCAGCTTTGAAGTGCAAGGCTCCTTTGTAATCTGTCATCTCAGCTACAATTTGTCTACTTGGTCATGATCAGTCAGCTTGGCACCAGTCTGTCAACGCAGTCTGACAGCTCAGCTGCAATGTGTCAGCTCAGCTGCACCCTGTGAGCTCAGATCAAACTTGTCAACTCAGCTGCCAGGTCAGCTGCAACCTGTCAGCTGAGCTGCACCCTGTCAGCTCAGATGACACTTGTCATCTCAGCTGCAGCGTGTTGGCTGAGCTGTAGTCTGTCCTCACTTGGACTCTGTCAACTCAACTATGTTCTGTCAGCTTGGCTGTGATATGTCAGCTCAACAGTCATATGTTAGCTCAGCTGCAATCTCTCAGCTCACTGCCACTTGTCCAGTTGCTGTCAGCTCAATTTATCTTGTTACGGTCAACTTGCTGGCACCAACAAATGTTCAAAAAAAAAGACAAAGAAACCCTCTCAAAGGGAGCAGAGTATTCTGCTGTAATCCTAGTCCCACACAAGAGCATGACCAGAGAATTTACGCAAAACCACAACAAACATCATCACATCCCCCTCACAGACTTCACACATCCATCATCACAGCATTCCCACAAATTCTTCACTTGCTTTCATCACCCCGGACATTAATTAGACAGTCTATACAGAGTCTGTGCCAGAGCTCTACATACACCCACTACTCAGACATGACTTGGCACCCAGAGCTCCTATTGCTACATGGGAGGGGGACTCTGCGCACATCTTCAAGGTCACTGCGCACAAGGAAAGGGGCCGCCTGGCTGATCCTCTTCCTATCTTTCTCAAGGAGTGGATCAACACTCTGGAAGTCGGCAAGTCTGGTCGGCCTGTACTGCCACAGGAGCTGCTGACATCCAAATCTTTGAGTGGGGGCAACTGTTACTATACAGCATGCTACCAGCCAGGCCACTCTTCGGACCACTGCCACAAACTGGCTATCAAGGTGGCTGAGATTGGATCGGTACGGGCTTCCTAGCAATCATTGCCGGCGTCTCCTGCTCAGTCTCTTGATCCTCCTTTGCGTGCTGCAGCACAGCCTACACAGTCCTCTGACTGTTCTAAGCTTGCTGCGTTGCCTGCACCTCGGTCTGCACCTGACTGGCTTTGGTCTGAAAGCAGGAAGCTTTTGCGTACTGTCTTTCAAGAGATTCAAGCTTTGTTAGGGCAAGCTTTCACTCTTGATGCTGCTGCAAATGACAGTGGTGACAGTTCTCATTGCCCTGACTTTTGCAGTCCATCAAACTCTGTCATGGCAAGAGAGCGACAGGTCACATGTGGATCCACGCTCCTTTCACTCAACTCACTGCATTTCTGCAGCACTATCTACATTGCAAGCAACTGTCACTTGACATCACTTCTGCCTGCATGCTGGTACCTGGCTATCTCTTGCCGATGCTAAAGTCTCTGGTCTCAGGGATGCGCTTGTTTAAGCGCTATTCTAAGGGTGTTGCTCTCTTTGAGCATACTTCCCGAACTGGCTCTTCAGCCCCTTCTGCTGGCCTAGCTTGGCCTGTCTATGTCCTTACTGATGCATTGAGCGATGCTGCTCCTGTTCTTGAGAAGGGGGATGCCCTGCACAGGCTGCACAATGCAACAGTAAAGAACCGCTATCCTCTGCCTAGACTTGATGACTTGTTTGACAAACTGTTTGGCGCACAGTATCTCTCTTGCCTTGATGCAGCATCTGTTTTCCATCAAATCCTGCTTAGGAGTGAGAATAAACCTAAAACTGCATTCAGGACACCTTTGGTCATTACCAGTTTAGGGTACTTCCCTTTGGCTTAATTAATGCGCCTGCTACTTTCCAGTCAGTCATGAACAATTTGTTCGATCCGCCCAAATCCAATGCTGATGGCAGTTTCAACCCTAGGCACCGACTGTCTGAGTTTGCATTGGTATTTATCGATGACACTCTTGTCTTTAGTTAGACTGCTGCTGATCACAAACAACACATTGAGGTTGTATTGCCTGAGTTGCGCAAGCATAATATCCTCGTCAACCATCTAAATGTGTTCGGGGGTCAGACTCAATTGCCTCATTTGGGTCACATGATTGGCAGGAATGGTGTCTAGCCAGACCCCAAGAAGGCACAGTCTGTGGTCAACTGGCCAATTCCTTCATGCTGGCGTGAAATTCAGCAATTTCTTGGACTTACTAACTTCTTCATCAAATACATTCAGGGCTATGCTAACTTGACTAGGCCTTTGACTGATTTGAGCAAAAAGAATGTGCAGTTTGACTGGACACCTGATTGCAACATTACTTTCAATGCGCTGAAGCATGCTTTCACTGCTGCTCCTGTCTTGGCTCTGCCTGACCCTGTCAAACCTTTTGAGCTGGTGTGTGACGCTTCAGGATTTGGCCTTGGTGCTGTGCTACTGCAGCAACGGCGGCGTCTGGCCTACTATTCTAGGAAGATGGTGGCTGCTGAGCGCAACTATGTCGTCACTGAGCATGAGCACCTTGCTACAGTGGAGGCTCTACGTGTCTTCAGGTGCTACCTGCATTCAAGTCAGCAATTAACTCTGGTTACTAATAACCGGCCTAACACTTTCTTGCAGACTCAACCAACACTTTCTGGGCGGCAAGCCCGTTGGAGTGAGTGCTTGCAGCGCTTTCATTTCTCATGGGTGCATAGGCCTGGCAGGCACAATGTTCCTCTGAGCCGCAACCCTAAGTTCAAGCGGTTGAATGCGTTGCTTGCTGCTGCCACTACTAGAGGTTCTGCTCGAAAGTATGCTGCTCCTGACACTATAGCTTCTTTGGCTGGTCAGTCTTCTTCTACTCCTGACGCGTCTGGCTCTAGGCCGGTCAGTCTTCTTCTGCATCTGATCCTACAGCTTCTGAAGCTGGTCAGCAAAGCAAATCTGCAGCTGCGCCAGCTGGTCGCAAACGCAAATCAAGCAAGCCTACACCTGCTACTGGTGCTAACACTGTCCCTGTTCCTGCTGCATCTGCTCAGCAAACTGCTCAGCAACCTGCTGCTCAGCAGTCTGACTCTGAGCACTCTGATGCTGAGGAACTGCATCACAGTACTTTGCTTGATGATCTTGCTGAAGCCTATGCTGCCGACCCTCTTTTCTGTGATGAGTCCAAGACTGCCAACTTCTCCTTTGCTGAGGGACTTTGATGGAAGGATGGTGGCATTGTGGCACCTGACTCTGCTGACACCAAGAGGCTCATCCTTCAGGCTTTTCATGACCATCCCTTGGCTGGCCACATGGGAGTCACCAAGATGATGAAGGCTATCTCCGGCTGCTTCTACTGGCCGCTTCTACTGGCACGCGACTACATTCGCAATTGTCCTAGTTGCCGGCTGCAGACTACAAACCCTTCTAAGCCAGCTGGATTGCTGCAGCCTTTGGAGGTGCCGCCTCATGCTTGGCACACAGTCACTACTGACTGTATCACTGGTCTACCACTCACGCATAGAGAAGTGCAATTCTTGTATTTGTGGGAAAAATGACCAAACTTGTGTATGCAGTGCCTTGCACTGATACCTCTGATGCTGTTGACTGGGCTAACATGTATCTAAAGCATGTTGTTCAGCATCAAGGACTCGCCTTTGCTGTCATCTCTGACAGGAGTCCCAGTTTAACAGTAACTTCAATCAGGCCTTGGCCTCTCGCTTGAGTATCAAGTGGAAACTTTCCACTGCTCGTCACCCTCAGACTGATGGACAGACTGAACGAGCCAACAAGATTATCGAGGATGTCTTGCGTCACTTTGTGTCTCCTAACATGACTGACTGGGATCAGTACTTGTGTATGGTTCAGTTTGCTATGAACACTGCCTGGCATGAAACCATGCAGCAGACTCCTTTCTTACCGAATCATGGCAGGACTCCCAAGACGCCTCTGGACATTCTTCTTCCTCACTCACCTGCTCTTGACAACCCTGTTTATAACGCTTTTGCTGGAAAGCTGCAGCAGATGGTAGCAAGGGCCAGGAGGCTCACACTTGCAGCACAGCAGCGCCACAAGCGTTACTATGATGCTAAGCATATTCCTGCAGTGTTGTTGTAAATGACGAGGTTTTGCTTTCTTCCTCTGGCCTCCTCTTAAAGTTGCTGGTACTAACAAGCTTGCTCCCCACTGGGTGGAACCATTCAAGGTGCTTGAACGTATTGGTGGACTTGCCTACAAGTTGGACTTGCCTCAGACCATGCGCATTCATGATGTATTTCACATCTTTACATTGAAGCGCTACCCATCTGATGGCAGAGCTCAGCCACCACTTGCTGAAGTCATTGATGATGAGCCTGAGTGGCAGGTTGAGCGCGTGCTTAAGGACAGACTGGTCAAGCGTGGACGCAAGACTAAGGTAGAGTACCTTATCAAGTTTGTGGGCTATGGTCCTGAGCACAGTTTGTGGCAATATGACATGGAAAACTGTAAGCACTCTGTGCTGGATTATTGGGCTACTAAGCCAGAGTCCGAGCGCCTTGTCGTAATGCTCTATCCATGTCCTCCTTCCCGTGCGCATGTCAGGCCTTGATGGTTGTCAAGTTTGCCTGCCCCCACATGTTGCACATTGAGTTGCGCCTTGGCAGTAGGACACTTGCTGCTTATGCAACTCCTCTTCTTCTTCTACTTTCAGGAATTTGCAATACCAGGTGTCTTGTTCAAGGCAGAGCGCTGTGTCTGTGTGAAGAGTGTGTAGTGCAATTAACTGCAAGTTTGCATGACACCTCATGTGCAATTGCCTTGAGGAAGTCACAGCTGTCCAATCTTTTGATGTGGGAAGTCAGACTGATCACCTGGCAAGGCATGTCCCTTCTCTGATTGCAGGCTGAGCTATCTCAGTTTCTCCTCTGGTATTGATATTTATATGAATGCTCACTTGCGCCGCTGACTCACTCCGGAGGGGGAAGATTGTCACGTGGTGACGATTTTTACAGCAACTGCTGTCACTCTTACAAGCTATTACTCATACTATAAGCTGTTACTCATCTCTATCGGCATCTGACGGCACATCTGTGCATATCTTCTTCTGACGGCTCTGCTATCAGAGACCTCAGACACCAAACGGCGTTATCTCAACGTCACCAATACTGAGAATAAGACCGCAACGTGACAGGGTGCCAATGTCGGGTGTCAACTGCGTGGTTTGAGACAGTTGCATTGTGATTGGTGCAAGGGCTGTGAGGAGCGGCAGCAGAGGTGTCAAGAGCAATATGGCTTTGTCTGTACCTGCAACCGTTGCCAGGTGGGTGCAACCTCATCGCAGCCAGCGTAACAGGCCATGAATGGAATTGAACCCAGGACCTCACCCTGGCCAGTCAAATTCTTCAAGCTTGGGGCTATGTAGTACATGCTCAGTGCACAAACCATTCTTCTGTCACAGGGCGCACATACAACAAGCTGACCTCATCAATAATGTGGATTTTTAGTGTTCTACAGCCTGTTTAGGCCCTGATATACATGTTCAATATGCCAACATGGGACATCTCCCGTCCCGGGTCTAGAATGCTATCTCATTGCAACATCCAAGCAGAGCCATGACAATAGCTTACATCCTGCATGAGCTGCAGTGTATCTTTGCACATCATACAGGCTGCTAACCCCAAAGTTCATCTTGGTCAGGGCTCAGAGCCTCATTGACCTAGCAAAAGCAACAACATTTGCGCCTTGTTGACATGTTGAAAGCATTACCAGTCATGCCCTCCAGCTCATATAAGCTGAGTATGCGCAGGCTAAGTCTTGGTAATGTCCTCACTAGCACATGCTGGTAAGAGGCCTCATGAGAATCCAGCTTGGCTGCCTGAAGCTCTTATATGCAGTCTGAGGTCAAGGGGAACAAGCACAAACTGTTTTTGCTTTGTGCCTACTTTGGAGGCAGAAACAGGGCCAATCTGGCAGGATTCTGTAGTCAGCACAAGTCTTCTGCTGTTTGCTGTTGCGTGATCAAATCAATCATGGCATTTGAGACCAAGGTGTTAATGTGTGTGAGTATGAGCATGCTCACATGAAAGATGTACCGAAAAGACATACCATGCCATGTGCAGGTAGAGCAGCATTAGTCTCAGGAGACAAGTGATGAGGAAGGGCTGAATGGGTCTGGCCCTGGCCCCTCTGAGCAGCAACCTCAGCAAGGCAACAAGGATCCCAATCCTTTGGCTGAGCAGCTCTTCAAGGCAAGCGCAAGCCACCAACAGCAGTAGGAATGAAAGAGATGAGCAGCAGCAAGACAGCAGGACTGACACTTGTCCTCTCGATGATGGTAAAGAACCTGTACATCAACATAGTGTGCACTCTGAGGCCGCAGATGGTCAAGTAGATGAAGCGTATGTCATGGCTTATTTAGGCAGACACATGTGTCATAAAGCACTGCAATCTGCAGATCAGGATGAGACAATTTATGGGGGTGCTTTGACCCCTGTTGGGGTGCATGGTGACACATATGCTTGCAACATGTGCAGTTTTGAGAGGAGCGAGACTGAGCGTGTTGCTGGACAGGAAAGGGACCTTTGAGGTATGATGGAACATAGTTCATAATTATGTTGAAGCTTGATTGTAACAACTGCCAATCAACATGACTGGCCAATGCTTTCAATGATTCTCTGTTGTGTTCCAACGGCTCACTGTTGCAGGAACTCCCCTATGAGACTTCTTGAGGCAAACCTCATACATGGGCATACAGTGATGCGTGTAGCAAAACCACGATGATCGGCGGTCTGTATTGCGATTACAATGCTCACCACTTTCACTGACAGGCCAAACACAGCACGTGCGTTGTAGAGGTGTTCACGGCTAACCAATAACGTCGATGCTGCTGAGGCGCTGAATCTGCTGCAAACATGCTGTGTTTGCTGACTGCATACGTGTCGACGTATGCCAAGCAACAAAGGAAACACAAAGCACCGTTTCTTTCTTTTGTCCAGCATACTGGCACCATGACTCAGACTTGAAGGCCAGGGCGATGCAGACACGCCCTTGTCAACTGCCCTGAGACGCTGCAGAAGATCTGTCACTTGGCACGTTCGGTCTGAGCGATTGTTGCCGTGTGGCCACTGAGTAGTTCACGATCGAAGAATCTTTGAAGTCAGGAAGTACGAGAGACGATTCCAGCCTTGCCTGATGTCTCAGGAGCCTGCTCGGCCAGAGGTACTTATTTCGAGAAGTGCTAGACAGGAGCCTGCACGGCCAGATCTTCATGCACACTCTTCATGTCACGACAAGCCACAGCATGTGGCACAGGCAGAACCTACTCCTCCGCATTCACCCTACTTGTCTCTGGTGTGCAGGTTGAAGCTTCACCCAGTGTTGCTGTTGCGACGGAGGCGTTAGAAGATCAGGTGCCCTGTTTGGCTTTTCCAACGTTTGTCACTCTGCTGTGTTTCAGTGTAGAGTCGCCTCAAGGATGCCTGCTTCTGATTGACAGAAAGCTTCTGCAAAGTTGCCAATTCTGGATAAGTAGATCTTGTTTGCAACCGCAGACGTCACTAGGACCAGGCACAAATCTTGCATACCTTGCTGAATCCGACCCACAGCTGGCCTTTGACGAGTACAATCGGCGGCAGAGCAGCGCGCCTGAAAACCCTCACACACCCTTGAGGACTATTCAGCAAGCCCAGCCAGCTTGCATACAGGGGGATGCAGATGTAAGATCCTCATGTGATATAGGCCAAGGCATCAAGGAAAGTGCTGCTTGGTCTCATTTTATGCTGTACACATGCAGGCAACAGCGCGTGCTCGAGAAAACTTTAATGCTCGGGCTGCGACGGCTCGCAGGATGAATCATGAACGTTCCACTGAGGATAAAGTGGTGAGTCAGATGGACCTGCAACGCATGCACTGACATACCTTGATGCTGGCACTCACTCATGTGCTGCTGCAGACGTATGATGTTGGTCTATTTGCCACTGAGGATTCTTCATACCTTCCGTGTGGGATTGCTTCAATGGCTGACTCACACCGAGCGGCCCGATTTGATCCAGACAAGATGGGTCAGTATCAGAGGCCGCCAAACCAATCAACTCAGAAGCGGTCTGTGTGGAGCACTCTTCGACAGATATTTTGAGGATGTGATGTCTTGAGTCTCAGTAGTCATGTGAGAAAGGTGTTTGGCATCTTATTGCGTACATGTCAGGTACAGGGCTGCAGAATTTTGTGTGTCATGTAGTGTGTGGTCAGGCACTTATACATGCCCATGTTGCATCTGGGATGCGCCCTGACTGTTTCACAACCCCTCATACCAGCTTCACCTGATATCATGAAAGATACCATGAACTTCTCATGCAATCAGCAGTTTTCATAGGCAGCAGTGTTGCTTACGTGCAGCAGCACAAACACTGGTTGATAGGAACTAATGCAGGTCTGCATGCAGCAGATGAGCCTGCATGTGAGTACGGTATCGATGGTGTCTAGTAGCCACTCAGACTGATAAAAGTGTACAGTCACGTTGAGCACGTAGAAATCCCTGTACGTAAGACATTGATTTGCGTATCAACCGATGTGGCCCCGTATACGTATGCTTGCTGGAAAAATGACTACAAAGAGTCGTTGGCAAACGAGGCAGAATGACAAGACTGTCACATTTACAGCCAGGCACTCAAAAGCAACAACTAAACGCCATGGAACCAGCAGAAAGCATATATATGATAACAGCACTCTGTTGGCATAAGCCTCTCAACAACAAACGCGTGAGCAATAGGTAGAACCACCTCCCATCTGATGGGACATGACATTGTGATTCAGTCAAGTGAAAGTCCTAAATCAAATCGCGTGTTGTGCATCTCTCAACATAGGCTTCTTCTATATGCATCCTCAAAACCAAATTCACACCTGGTGAAATAAACTGCATAGTGGCAGTGTGCTGTCGCTGACAATGTTTCACATGGCTTATCTTACAATGTCTGTATGCTGTGATGCGCAGAAAGAATGTCATACAAGCAATGGACAGCTGACATAACTTGCATATGAAGGCACACAATCGTTTTGAGGAACAAACAATTCAAGATGGTGGCAGGGCTTGTGCATGGCTTGCAAGTGGGCAACGATACCCAGGCAACAGCTCCAGGCCAAAGAGCTGTGAGAGTTGTGGTGCATTGGCATGAAGGTGCAAGAAACAGGGTTGTTTACAGGCAGCTTATTGACGCCTATTGAGGCAAATACATTGACTGGGCTCTGATCCTGACAGACCTTGATAATGTACACACAAAAGAATAGATGGAAAAATACAAAATTGATGGACTAATGTAAACATCATAGGTTAAAATACTTGATTGAGTCAGTGATGGTGATTGAGGACTGTGGGGCTCGCAGGGGTCTTTTGGCGTGTCTTTTGACGCAAAGGCAAACGCAGCCCCTGAAACATTGGCCAAAACACTGCCCGCAGCATGGCTCATGCTAGAAGCACGGGAGCAAAATCTGGTAAACGAGCTGACTTCATGGTATCAATGAAGCTTGGAGCCAAGCCACAGCGCAGATTCTTTGCTTGTGGTCAGCAGTGAGCTGTCAGTGATATCTGTGACTGCAGCATTTGACATACATCATCACATCTCAGGCAACTGCCCGCCAATATAAAGCTCTGAGCCAGCGGCGCGGGCCTGGAAGGTATGAACGGCATCGAACGCCCAAAATTCTGCCAAAGTGAGGCATTTCTGTGACTGGAACATAAAATACTCCCTGCACATATTACATGGAATTCAATCCCCAAACAGCTTGCTCACTGGAACCAGATTTCTAAGATCAGTTTGATACCTCATTAGGTTTGGCTGCCCCCCAGGAATTTTGCATGATGAAGTGTGGCTCCATGCAGCTTGCAGACCGAGATGAGTAGCCAACAATTAGCACTGCATGGTGCTCGAAGGAACCTTTTGCTGTAGGGTCAACAGCTGCCCATGGCCCTCGCCATATGGGAGAATCAGACCCCACAACAAACTTGAACAATGGCTTGTCTCCAATTGTGAAAGTCAGAACGAGCGGGCCCAATACATCAAGAGCCTACACAGCGCATGGTCAAGTCTTTGACAAGTAATCTTGATGTGTACAACATGAAATAATGGGCAGTGACGGCTGCTTGCTTGCGGCAATACCTTGAGTACAGTTGACAAAAGGCAAGTCTCAGACTTGCTCCACACTTCTACATTCTGTAGGACAGGGAAACACCGCTGTTTCCATAAGTGTTTCCAGCGATGCCATTTTTGATCTCTGCCAGAGTAAGGGTGGACAGCCTCCTGCAATAGCCCCTCTCTTTCTGCAAATCTGCACACAGAATACCTGCTTTGCCCTGATGGCGTCAGGTTCTTGTAAGTAACCAACATGCATTTGACCTAACAAGCACTGTTGACGTGTTGCACCTGACAGCTTGGCCTACAAGCCCTCCTGTGCAGCTGGTACAAGAATCGTAGCCCCTCCTTTGCGTGCAAGCATCCAGAACGTGTTGCACCGATAGGAAAGGCAGGCCTGTTCCAATCTGCCTTGCATACGAGGCTTCTATGCAGGCAACGGAAGCACACGCCCAGCAACTTCCGCACTGCAGAGCCCCAATCCAGGTTTGCTGGCCTACTGTGATCCAGCGACAGCTACAGCCAAAGGGAATGAGATCTTACCTGTCGTTGATTCCACGCGGGAATCAGTACCACCCGAGTACGTGGATCGCTGCGATAGTAGACATGTGCAGGCGTTGGCATAGAGCCTGTACACTGCTAGCTTCGGTGTCGAGCAGCAGCTCTCACACAAGCGTCAATAAGTTGGCCCGGGGGTTCACAAAGATCACAGAGGCTATAGCTTTGCCAAGCACATGCAAAAGAACATCAAGACACATGCTCTTCGATCGCATTAAGGCTCAACCGGCGCTGGCAACCGAGTATGACTGCCTGACTGGTTTCGGAGCTACCCGACACAAACAGCAACAGGGGGCCCTGACAGTCTGTCAGTGACAGATACCCTAACTCGGTTCGACCGATCGGTTCGACGCGTGCGATACGGAGCCCGTACCGCCCACCCCGCAGCTACACTCTGCCGAGCGCTTACCAGCTGAGCATTACTGCACCGCTGCAACTGCTTCAACCCGTAGCAAGCGTTCAGCTGGACCACAGGCGTCCGTGACTCAACAGGCTTGTGCTGCGTGACTCGGGTTGGCTCTCGGCCTCCCTCTGGGCCATGTATTATCAAAGACTGTTGGTGTCTTGCGCCCAACTTCGTCAACCTGGCAATTAGGGCTGCGAGTCAGCAGCAACAGAATCATAATGGATGTGCCGCGCTGCCCGTATGGAACATTTCGCGGTCAAGCTGCAAGCTTGGCGAAAGATCAGCAGAAGGTCAAGTCTCAGCACTGAGTAACTGGGTGGGAGGTAGGCACTCTGTCGATATACTTCAAGCACAGGGTCGGAGAGTGCAGCGTCTTCTGACAATGGCGCTCACTGTATACACAACCCAGGTCACCACAAAGACATGCACCACGGCAAACACAAAATACTGACCTAAGTACCCAGATGCATGTTCAGCAGGCTAGCACCATCTGCTGACTGTGAGTATCTTGCCAGAATTTGGCTCTGCACTGGCTTCCAGTGCTTGTCATTGCACAGCCTGAGCTTGGGTGCTGGCTGCAGCAGCATTTGCCTATTGAAGAGTTCTGACAATGTGACCCAATCAGCTAAATTTTTACATTGTGCAAGGGACAGAGCATTTGTGTACAGTCCAATGTGGCTTTGCTGCAAATCTCAGAACCATTTGCCCAATTGCTGACTTACCTGCTCACAGTGCAATCTACAAATGATGCTGTACTCACGTTAGCTGCAAGACTGAAGGCTGCAGCAGTTTCTGTGCCACTGCTACAAGCTAAGGCCCACAAGTTGCTTGTTGCTGTCACCAATGGTACCATTGCCAACATATGCAACACCTGTCATAATGTCCAGGCTGTCCCTGTCATGAACGGTCAGCTGCTGTACCCTCTGCAGCCCTGCCAGCAATGTATCAATTGCACGTTTGACACTGTTGTTGATGCAACTGCAAGGCAAAACCTGGGCAACCTGACCCCAGATATGCAGGCAGGTTCAGGAGACAACAGTGTCTGCGATGCTGCTCCTCCTAGTCAGAGCAGGTTCCAACATATGCCCGCAGCAGAACTGCAGAGTGAGATTGTGCCCCCAGACTTATGTTGAGGTTGTGCCCTCGATGTTGTGTTGGGGTTCTGGCCTCAGACCGAACCCCAACACTACTCTTGCTAACAGTGTCGAAGCCATAAAATAAAAGCAATCATCCACCTTAAGAGTGGGGTGTGATCCTTTCCAGTAGTATTATGTCCAATCAATAACAAGTTGGTTTTGTGCCCTGCGTACAGTGTGTTTTGGCCCTACATGCTTGTGATGAACGAGGATGTTCATCATACGGTGTAACACATGCCCAAGTACAATTTGTCAGGGTGCCACTCGGGGTGACGCTCATACACAGTACTTATAATTAGCATCAGGCCAGGTACTGTGTATATACATATATGAGCGTCACCGTGTAACATGAATGATCAGTAGAGGTGGGCAGCGTAATTCATTCTCATTTACTAGCAATGGGAGACATAGTTCCAAATTAATGAGCGTCAGGACCACTTTGTGAGCTGCATATAAGCCACGTGGTAAAGCATATACTTACGTCAACAGTGTGACAGCAGGCATCAAAGGCATGCTTACTATAGTTTTGATCAAGGGTCCCCTTCAGAAAGTGGTGTTGCTTCAGCGAAGATGCAGATGGTCTTGTTTGTTGTTTTGATGCCATGTCATTGGGAGCAAGGCTCAGAAAGCAAACGAGCCTATGCACGAGCTGTCAGAGCAAATACATTTCAGCCAACAGTATGCCTGCAGAGCATGTCAGCGCACCCTGCAACAATGTGTTGTTTATAGAGATATCACACAAGTATGTGCCCTCGAAAGAATGTGGCAAAGATGACGGCCTTACTGGTCATAAAAGAAAGCACAGTGTCTATTTGCCATTGAAGGCAGACAAAGACAGAGTCACTTTGCACCTCAGCTTACCTATGCCTTCAACTGTGCCAAGGCAAAGCAAGTTGCTATACTCCAGACGTACAGCTGAGCTCTAAAACTTTCTCCTTTCAAAATTGACCTCCAAATCAGTATTAAAATCACAGTGATTGGAGGTAGATAGAAATGCTATGATGTAGTGCACATGCTTGAATGCAGAATTTTGACTACAGTAACTGCTGTATACCTACTGGGCACTAGCTTCACATCAATATAACTCACCTTTACACTGCCTCCTGTGAAACACGCCTCATGCCGTAAACTCTCCTTTTCCTCTCTTCACCTTTACACCGTTGCAGTTCTAGCAATCGTAACAAGTCAGCTGCTGCGCTTTGCAGGCTCCGACAACAGGTCCATAGTAGCGTCTGAAGTGTGCTGCCTTTGATTTGCAGCAGCGTGTTCTTCAGCTGTGGCTGTGAGTTGTGCTATTAGCTTTTTGTTGTTATGCACGTCCACTAAAGCCCCGACTCCGGCGCCAAACGCACCTCCGATGGCACCACCTTTGACCACCCATGGAGCTGGCTCTTCGTCGTCTGCTTCCTGTCAAGAAACTCTAAGTCATACAAAGTGCTGCGGACGGCAACGGCAGGGCATTCTGCAACGGGTACCTTGAGCAACTGCTTGTGTTCTGAGGCCGTAGGTTCACTGAAGCGACCTTCAGGCTTCGCCTGGTGGTGATGGTGAGTCAAATTGTCCCACATGTGATGTGCTCGTGGCTGCTCCGTAGCGTTATCTGCTGTTGTGTGTTGCTCGCCAGCACTTGAGCTCACAACGGAAGGTACTGGCATATTTATGTCCGGGTTGTCAACTTTCACACAATGGTAAGTTCTCTTTTGTTCCTTGCCAACTTGTACAAAGCCTGACCGCACGCTCGACTGCTCTGCCTCTGCCTGCCCGCCGCTGAGCCGGGGTTACGGTGCCGTGGGGAATCTGAGTTGCTGGATCTCAGATACACGTTCCCAAGGATGCACTGATCTGCAGAGCCTGGTAACATGCCTGGATCATGAAGATATAGTGGCACAGTATGCAGTCAGGCAGGGTTGCGCCATGCATTGAAATCCATCTCAGAGACTATATCAACAGTTGTGATTAGTTGAACCGCTGACTTGAAAGCTGCTGAGAAATATTCGTAGCATCTGCTGCTGACTGTGAGGTGAAGGTTGACAGTTCTGGTGGCCGGCCACGAGCGCAAGCACAATGCATGTAGAGCTGAGATTGGAGGTTTTGTCAGTGGAATCTGAGTGTGGATGACTTTTCAGCAACGGGTATAACCCAACAGTATCATTGGCAACCGCTTTTTAGGTTTCAGTCAGTATGCAGTTGCATGTGACAGAAAGGCACTGTCAGCAAGCGACCAGGTCCAGAGCTGTGTAGCCAGCGAAACCCATATAAAGCAATACCCTGGGAAGGTCAAACTTGCTGGCAAAACAGGCCAGCTGTCTTGCCCATTATTTGATTTCCAGCAAAGCAACAGGCAGAAAGCGGCAGCTTTTTGCCCAAAATGGACTAAACCCTTGATGTCTTGACAAGCTGTCCTGTCACAGAGGTCAAGCTTGTGCAGACAGCGAACCTTTGGTTCAAGTGCAAACACCTGCAGAGGCTTACACAGCATACAAAGAGTGCCTGTGCAGAGAAATTTGCCAGAAATTGGCCCTGGCCTTGTCCTCTGACTTTGTTGCTGACTGTTGACTGCGCCAGCAGCTTTTTTGCTGAGCAAAGGCTATCCCAGATTTTGAATGAAGTCTGAATCTGGTGACATTGGCACTGTTCATGCCATCCCCGCCATGCAGCAGAACATTCTGCATTAACGCTCTCTGCTACAGGAGTGCGAACTCGTGTAAGCAGACGTTTGACGGCAGCTGTACCTTCAATTTTGTTACGGAACTTGTACTGATCCTGCACCACATAAGGACTTGGTATGCTGCAGTCAGACACCACAAGCGCAAGGCAAGATATCGAGCGTCCACCACATCAGCATGTGCAGCATGATGCAATGTTGATATGAACATCTTGTCTGCAAACCAGAAAGGGGTTTTGTACAGCTTGAACAGTCTCCTCTGTGGTCCGCCATCCATCAGCTACCACAGCAGATGCCACTTGTTTTCTGCCAGCAAGCAGCACAGAACGACCACAGCAGCAGAAGCCAATGCATTCCCAAGCAAAGAGCAAGCGTGTCGACTCTCAGTAATGATGACCATATCTCCGACCACATCTCGTGTATTGCCTGTTACGCTTCAAAGGCTCGTCACCTTACTGTATTACAGGATGCTCTTACGGTTCATTTTGTTCACAGTGTGTGGGCAGTTCCAACAGACATCATCTTGAACGACGCCTAGCATTCTTGTGCGGCTGCCCTGTCGTGTCAGCTGATTGCCAACTGATCTTTGGCAAAAGCTTAATTTCTTGAAGAGGCGGTGCAACCGCGACACGGCTACCTACTCCAGCAACCGTCACCCAAGCACAGCTTGTTGCCCACCGGCCCTGCTCTTTTGCCTCGCACATCGGGCACACGGGCATGGCGGCGCAGCCAGACGTTGTGCGCGATAGACACATTCAGGCCCAAGTACAAGCTCAGCCTCAAGCACAGTCTGGGGATGGCAAATCTTCTTCAAGAACAGTCACAGACACTATCATAGGTGAGTTGCTTTCGGGTGATGACGCGTTCAATGGTTTGGGACAAGACATATCATATTCTGCGACGGTGCTGAGAGCTGCCACTAAGTCTATGGCTTGCATAGGTGAGCATGAGCACACCATTGTTGGCTACAGCTTAGTCAAGGGTATTGGGGACGGGGAGCCCATAGCCAGCGAGCGCTTCTCTGTTGGCGGGCATGAATGGGTAAGTGATTGGTGTGCAGAGTGACCATTCTTGTCCTTTTGTCCTGGTCTTGGTTGCGTTCAGATAGTCTGTCTGCTGCAGGTCTTGCTGTTCTACCCTGATGGCAAGAAGAGCTCTTCCACAGAGGGTCATCTGGCTCCTCCTGGGTTACCAGCTCCAGCAGGCGGTAATGGTGGCGGCAATCAGCAAGGTGGTGGGCAAGGGCAGGTGCTGCACCTGCCCATTCCCCCAGGCCCCATCCCAGCCAATAATGCAAACGGTATGTCCCTCTTTCCTTACATTGTCGTGCACTATTGCACACAAGCTAAATAGTGAGCTTGCTTGCTGACATGCTGCAATTGAGGCCTTTTCCTTACATTGTCGTGCACTATCGCACATAAGCTGAATAATGAGTTTGCTTGCTGACTTGACTCAGTTGAGGCACTCAAGATTGCTCATCTGTACAGCATGAACTGATAGACAACGCCATGAAAAAGCATGTTATACGAAATTCAGTAATAGGTGCATGCTGTTTTTGCATAGTATGCCATCAGCTGCAGACCCAGCAATTTAGTTAGCAAGCCTTTAGGCAAACATGTGCAGCTTGCCTTTCTTCATGGTTTGCTGATAGCTCATCAAGACTGCAGGTGGTAGAGCTCAGGGACCCCCACAAGGTCAGCAGCAGCCCCCCCAGCAGCAACAACCCCAACTGCAGCAGCAACAGCAGCAGCCTGTACAAAACCTTGTTTATCCTCCCCAGCATGTGCAGCAGCAACAGATGCAACCAGCAAGGCGGGAAGCCACCAATGACTACTCTGCCTTGTTTGTAGCGCTCATAGGTACAGCTTCCAGCTTGTGCACTTTCCTTTAATGCAATTCAATCACTTGCTTTTACTGCAGCACTTTACATTGCTTTTCGCGACTGTGCACTTCACTTGCGCGCTCATCAGTTTGCAAGCAGCTGGTCCGTATGGGCCTTGCAATGCACAGCTGATGCAGACATATGGGAGAGTCACTGGCTTGAACAAGCTGCTGCAGCTCTACGCATGCTCAGGAGATCTCACCTCATTCTGCCAAAGATCATCGACGTGGTCATTCACAACAGCAACAAAACACCACCCAAAGTCTTGCAGTGCGGCTACATAGCCACAGCGGCGGGTGCAACAGTGGCCTGCATGCAGCCTCAGCCTGAATTGCTTGCAGGCGAGAGTGATGCTCCCCAGGGGGTGGTGAACACCAGTGATGGGCGGGTGGTGCGTGCCTTTCACCGCTTCACACTGGTGGACCAGACAGGTCAAGGCCGCGACCTGACCAAGGGCCGCCGCCGGGACCAGGTAAACGAGCAGGTGCTGCCTCCGCCCACCCTTCCGCCTATCTGCCTAAACATGCACACTCAGTCCATGTGGGAGATAGTAAGGCGAGTCTTGACCGTACTAGCAGTACCTATCAGGCGCTGTTGGATGTGTTCACAAGTCAATGCAGTGATAGCTACCTGACCGCTGAGGTACAACAACGTGTGTCTGTGACTGTGTTCCTCTGAGCCTGCGATTGCCAGGTTCAGCTTGCGCTTGATGACAAGGTCGATGCAACCTGCTACAGTTGCATCACAGCAGCTACGAATAAGCAGTTTGCAACAAGCTGCCTGTGGGTTGAGTCAGCATACACAAGCGTCATTTGCTGACCTGATATGCTCACCTTATGCTTGCCTGGCACCAGCCAGTCTTTTGCATCTTGACTGCAGCAGTGCCTGCCTTCGGTTCTGGCAAGATCTCCTGCACAAATTAGTATCTTTCTGAACGTACATCAGAAGTTGCTTGTACACTTTTTGGACAGGCCCTTATGCAGATTGCTGCTGCTGTGACGCCGTCTAGCACCTAGATTACTCACAGACCTTAGCAAGTCACAGACCCTAGTAAGTCACAAACCCTAGTAACTCACAAATGCTATTTGGCCTACAGGGTGCGGTCAAGATCAGCTGTGCCCGCCAAGACCCAAATGCTCGAAATTGCCACGGCTACCGCAAATTTGTGAAGCGGTCGGTGCTGGAGAATCCCCAGAATGGCTTCATGGCCAATGACACCATTGTCATCCGGTACACCATAGAGCTGGTGGTCTCCTCCGGCGGCGCCCTGTCTGGCCACAAGACTCCAGCCAACCTAGCCAAGCCCTCTGTCATACAGGTAACTCCTCTGTTACACAGGTAGCTGCTTGTTCGGAGACATTTCTAGGGCACTTGCTTAGCAAAGCCTGTCAAAATGTGTTTGCGCCTACCCAATGATGTGCAGTGTGGCAGGAGCGCAGGATTCAGGCAACCTAGCAAAGTCCCAAAGCCCTCATTCAACTAACCAAGACTGCAATTTTCTTCCTCTTCTTCTTTAACACTAATCACAGTCTGAACATCTGCATAGCAAGGTAGGTGTGAGGAGCATATCACACTGTCGTCACACTGTCGTTACTTCAGGTGATGATGTCTCATGTGCTCAAACCTTTTTAACATTACTGTTTTCTCAGCACTCTGTCGAACAAAGCAGGTGCTGGTCACCACCCTGAGACACTCAGCTGCAATGCTTGCGTGCATATATTATCACATTGGCTGCATTATATGGGCAAAGGCACCCGGGCCTGAAGGTCCCAGATTTTACAATTCAGGCTTTTGGTGTGTTGTTGCCCCTGTATTGCAATCCCCCCCCTTCCCCAAAGAATCAACGTGTTCTGCTAGGACAAGAATGCAGATCTTTTTTTTGTGTCTGTCAGAGTGTGTGTGTGTGTGTGGCAGGTGCCTCCCCCCAGCTTAGGTCATGACATGGCGCAGCTACTGGAATCTGGCCAGGCAGCAGATGTCAGGTTCAAAGTGGAAGAAGAGGAGCTGGCGGCGCACAAATTCATCCTAACTGCTAGATCCCCTGTCTTCAGGTCAGTGGCATCTACACTGTTCATCTTGTCACAAACTCGCCTGTCAACCATGCATTTGCTTTCATGCCATCTGCATGACAGTTGTTCTGTCTGCACTGAAATCAGAAGTTTTCAACTGCCGAAAGGAAAGTCATCCATCAGAAACATGCTGCAAATTGGCTTGCAAATTAATGTGTTGCTGGAAATGGGACGCTGACACCTGGGGTGGCCTTATGTCTGCAGGGCATTGCTGAATGCCCCGATGAGGGAAGGGCAGGAGGGGGACGTGGACATCAAGGATGTGCGCAAACCTGTCTTCCAGGCACTCCTCTACTTCACCTACACAGATCAGCTCCCAGAGGTATGGCAACACAATGGCAACACAATGGCATTCCAGAACACAGTCTATCAATTATCATCAGTCGCTTTTAAAATGGCCAAGCAGGGCTGTTTCTGTATTGTGCTCACGCATGTCTGCAGACTCATTGTACATATGCTCTTGACATACATGACATTTGGCATCAGCAGCTCATACATGTATGCCCCAGTAGTGCTGCGTTACTGCATTCATCAGCATGCAACCAAATCAGGAGCGCAGCAGCTTGTGAGGCACAAGCACACTGCAATTGTTGGGTTTGTGTCTGACAAATAAGGAGTGCAGCAATCTGTGACACTCATTTTTTCATTTAGCACCTTACAGTCTGGGGTGTGGAGCCAGTTGTGACTCATCAGACATCCTGGCTTGAAAGCACAGGTGTACACTCAGCCACCCACACTCAGCGGCGTGTGGTCACACAAATAAGGTGTGACACAGCTGTGTTGATGCAGGAGCTGGAAGGCAGCAATCTAGACTGTGCTATGGCGCAGCACTTGCTGGTGGCTGCAGACCGCTTCCAGCTGCCAAGGTTGCGCCGCATCTGTGAGAGACGTCTCTGTGAGACTGTCGAGGTACTTATTCTTTGCACAAGTGCCTTGCTGTTGCTCTGGGTACGTGATTGTCAGTAATGGTGACAGACTGCAGAGCACAACCAGGCATATCATTGAAGCAAGCATGGTTCCCAGTTGAAAGTGTCAATGCCAAGTTGCTGACAATTGCCACGGAGCTCGAACTTCAACAGCTGTCAGGTCAGGGAGTGCCTCTTGACAGTGTTGTGATTGATGGCACAGGTGGACACAGTGGCGACCACTTTGACTCTGGCGGAGCAGAATCATGCCGAGGAGCTAAAGAGAGTGTGCCTGGAGTTTGCCAGCCGCAATCTGTCCACAGTGATGTGCTCGGAGGGCTACCACCACATGATCAGCTCCTGCCCCCAGCTCCAGGTACTGACCTGGTAGTACCAATCACATGTTTTGCTGCCCTCAGCTTTGCAAAGGCAGTCCTTTGTGAGAAAGCCAGGTTGCCAGCGCAGAATGGGCAGCTAGCCACCCTTTCTGGCTTGACCAGAGCTAGAGCCTGAAGGGTAGTTTTGAATTGGTGTTGCGGTAGCACAGGCATGGCTTGGTCTACAGTCTGTCAGCCATGCACCTTTGAGCCATTGGTGCCTATGTGGCTTGGACGGCGAGATGTGCCTATGTGGCCATGTGCACTGCAGTGTGTGATTGAGTGTGCCAGTGACTTGGCATGTTTACAGCGGGCATGGGTGTCTGCTTCTGGGTTGCTAAGTCTGCATTGTGTCAATGTGCAGGCTGAGCTGCTGCACACCATAGCAGTGGCAAACAATGACAGGACTCAGCACCGTAGTGATCGTGAGAGGGGCAGGCATGGACCCCATGTGCACCCACGTGATCACAATCCTGAAGATGAAGCACGGCGTGTCAGACCTCGGAGAGAGTAGTTCCGTTCTGCTGTCCTATATGAATAGTCTTGTTGGGTCTAGAGTGTAGTATGGTGCTTTGAACTTGTTCTGTGTTCTGCAGTTGCCTTGCTTACCTCGCTTAGGTTACACCACCTTTGGCTCCGGCTTGCTTACTGCGTTGCAGCGCAGCTTCTGGACCTTGTCACATTTCCTTCCTGTCATGCTTGCTGCTAAGTCAGCTACCCTATTATGTCAATTTTCAGGCCGCCTCTGTGTGCACAATCAAGCCTGCACCCTTACTCAGCAGGATTCTGCTAGATGTTCAAAGCAACACATCCTGTTATAACAGTAATTACAGAATATGTATGGCTAGTGCTGCTGCAATACTGACAATGGCAGCACGCGACCTTGTGAAGCTTTGATAGGTCGCTGAGAGCAGCCGTTCCCCGTTATAAGGTCGCGTTCAGTGATCTACCAAGGACCCCATGATGATAGTGGTCAGCTGTGGTGAACTTGCTTAACCGACAAATGAAGAAGATCCTCGGGTGCTCGTTCGTTCTTAGGCAAAACTCGACAGGCAGCAAAACCTGCACCCGTGGCACTAAGGTAGTCCGGACGCGCTGCTCTAGCCGTTGCTGGTCAAGCAGTCTGATCTAGGGCATCGGGTGAGTTTGTGGTCTCTGTGCATGACTGTTTGCACCGTGATGCTTCGATCCATCAGTTCCACCTGTGTAGTCCTCACCGCTGTCCTCATGCCTGCAGATCAAGATGGGCAAGGTACCAATCCGTCTCAGGGAAGTTGTATATACTTTATCACCCTTCGAACAGACTGTGATGAATGGTGTGTTCAAGGATGTGCCAGAAAAGTTGCACAGAAAGTTCTCAGAGGTGAGACAGCTCCAAACTTATATCAAGCTTCTAGTCATGGCAATGCGCTTACTTCGACTGGGCTGTCTGCAGAACTGGGTGGATGTTGGGGTGTTTTTCCTTGCTCCTGTCGCAGCCACTTTTGCGTAAGTCCTTCCTTTGACTGGCAATATTTGTTGCTCAAGGAGTCATGATCTTACCAATCACTTGTTTGTCCTCTGCAGGTATGCCAACAACTTCCTGGAAAAGGAGAAGATGCACCACAGGCACTGAAAGCACTTCATCATGCCATTTTCCACATCTGCACACTTTGCCCCATACTTCGAATTGTTTATTGTAATGTCATAGCATTCTGCAACGCAAGCTGCTGCTCAGCAACCAGATGTGTAAGGCAAGAGTTTCTGTCACGATTTGACTTCAAGTGGAAGAACCGTAAGGGGTGTGCTAATATTGCTGACCCTATCAGCCCTGTGTTGTTGAATAATCTGATGTCATGGTTGTGAGACTGATGCTGTGGTCTACTGCGGCGTGTGCGAGATGGTTATGCTTGTGATAACTGGTTTGAGGATGAGAAAAACACTGCAGCTAATATATTTGTCCCTTCAACGGGCAGCAGAAGGTAGATTTTTAATTATCACTAGTTTTGAAGATGGTGATGGATGCTTGTTGGGATGCATCATGGCTGGGCAGATTGCAGGCGTGCTGATTGGCACCCGTGTCAGACTTGCCAATAGCAAACTCTGCTGCTGTGTCACATGCCAAGGGAAAGCATTGCCCCCCCCCCCCAATGCCAAGCTCTACCATGGCTGAGCAGTATAAGGCAAAGTAGCGATCCGACAAAGCCCTTACATCCTCCAACCACCTGTTGCATGTTGGGGCAATGTGGTATGTATGTTGCATGTGCAGCCCTGATGCCAAAAATGCTAGAGCTGAACGCATGGGTGCAAGGCTACGAAATTGATGTCATCCATATACAGATACCATGATGCATCAGTGCTTATTATGCAGGCCTCTGACCAGCATGGTACAAGCCACAGTTTTCACACATATCTAGCAGTACAAAGTCGACATGTCAGCAGACACACAGAACCCCATGAACTCTTGCTGTTATGCAACTGCTGCTGTAGCAGCAATGCAGATATTGCCAGATCGCAGCACACAGAAGTGTCGTAAGAAAAGCACACAAAATGCCTGCCTGACAACAGTCTATACATCTCATCGCTTGCGGCTTTTCTTATCCCGTGACCTGCTGCGTGACCTGCTTTTATGCCTAGTCCTATCTCTACTCCTGCTCCTACTACGTTTCTTTTTGCTGTCCTCCTTGTCGTGTCTGCTGCTCCTAGACTTGCTAACCCGCTGCTCAGGTGATCTAGACCTACTCCTACCAGCTTTATCCCTGCTTCTCCCACTTCTGCTGCTCTTCACATCTTTGTCCTTCTGTTTGACAGACCGGCTGCGACTGCTCTTATCCTTCCTGGATGACTGACGGTCACATGACCGACTTCTGCTAGAAGATCGGTTTGAAGAACTGGGGCTTCTGGTTCGGCTGCGCCGCCGTTTGCTGCCTTGATCTGATTTGAGATCAGATCCTCGCCTGCTGAGCTTTGAGTCATCCTTTGTTGAGTCACGCCGGCTAGGCTTGCTGTCTTTACTGCTGGACTTGATGTCAGATTTGCCCTGCTTTTTAATCTTTTCTACTGTGTCTTTATGCTTGTCAACATCGCGCACTTTGCCTTTGTCTGCAGCCCTACTCAATGGAGACCAGGCACATGGTCAGTAAACTGACTCTTGTCAATAGAATCAATAATGATCAAGTTAATGAATGCTGAGACATAGATGATACGTGGACGAAACATGGATGGAACATCAATTTCACAAACACGACCCTAGAGACAATTCGTGCACCAATAAATGCAAAGCATGGCACAGCAAGCGGTCATGAATAGAGCTGCATTTGTCACTACGCACAGAATGGAACCCTCTCAATCAGAAACGATGCTGAAAGTTCACATTTTGCTGCTGTTGGACTGAAAATTGCAATGCACTCACAATCACAACCCACAGATGCCGATACAAAAGACTGTCGGCCTCTAGGTGATACAGAAAACAAAAGCCAGCAGGTTTGCAGCAAAACAGCCAGCCTGCAAGACCACAAACCCTAGCCAGTTTGCGACACATCCCACCCTACTCTCATGAAACAGCGCAATCCAGACCACACCAGAAGGTTGCTGGCGATGCACAGGCAGGCATACCTGGTACGCCCGCCCTTGCTATCTGACTTGGCACTGGACTCAGCCTTCTTGCTCTGCTCTGCATCTGCAATCAATCTGACGCGGTGCTCTGACACTTCTGCATCCACTTGGGACTTGGTCTTGGTCCCGGGATCCTCTTCAAGCTTTTCTCGAAACACCATCACTGCTAGCTCAACCTAAGACACCAGCTTGTCAGCGCACAAGCACGATGTCACTTCAAGGTGGGGCGTACTTGCCTGCACAGGATGCTGATGCATCCATGTACAAGCAAAACACAAGGATGGAGATCAGCTGATCTCATACATCGCCCATGAAGACTAACATGCCACTCCAGTTGACTGAAGTAGCTCATTCTTGCAGCTTCAGCTCTGCACACCCATTGCACAGCATCAAGGAGCAAAAGCTCACACCTGTCTCAACTTTTGCCTCCGTTCTTCCTCTGCCGCATCATTGCGCAGATCTGCTCCCTTCCGGTCTGGCCCTGAAACCTCTGATGGCCCTCCTGCCTGCCCTGCCCTGCCAGCTTCAGCAGCAGCTGCTTGCTGGGTGGGTGGGTCAGCCCCTGGGTCCTTGCCCATGATTGGGGTGTCACCTTCCCCTCCACTGAAAATGTCGCCACCGTCTTGCCTGAACAAAGATTTCATTACATGTGTAGAGAAATGGTCGTGATGAAGCTGGTCATCCTGGAAACAATGGAGCTCAAAGCTGCATTGTGCTGTTCACCGAGCAATCACGATGTGCAAACAATCTAGTGACGTACATCTGTGGATGTCCTGGCTGGTGGATTATCGCATTCATGAGCAAGCTTCAGACGCACATGTGGTTGGTTGCGTCAGCGCCTCTGTCCCGGCCCATTTGGATCTGATTAAGCATTCCTGGCAAGCCACAATTGTAGACAACAACACTTGCCCTAGCACAACGCCGACCCAAAATGAGCGCTCCAGCCCATTGCATAAAGCTGCTCACCCTTCTAGGTCATCTGGTGGGTTGTCCTCATCATAGTCCACTAGGGTCCACTTGGAGACTGGGGTGGCAATGGGGGGCCTGGGGGGTGCCTCCACTGGCAGCGGGGGCGGAGCTTCCTGTTCCTCCTTCACTGATTGCAAAGCTGCCTGCAGATCCAGATGAAAACTCTTAATCAAATGTGTGTATAATACAAAGATGTAAATAAAATCCAGCCACTCTGCCTACACACGGTCAAAAATGGTGACTGCCTATAGGTCCAACTTCAGCTTATGCCAGCTGCTGCCAAAAGCGGTGTCAATGCATATGTGCACATATCAGCCAGTTGAAAGCTCTCAAGCTTCCCTTCTGGACAGACACAGCAAAAAAAGTGTGAATCCATCTCTTCACATCATAGACACCTCTGGTTGGCTTACACATGTACTAAAGTCATCAACTGCCACCTTCAGCAGTTTCTCACCTCTTGTGCAACCCACTTGGACACAGGAATGGCAGGTTGGTCAGCTTCTGAGTCTTCAGCAAGTGTCCACTTAGACACTGGCGCTGCGGTTGCTGGCCGGGCAACAGCATGCGGAGCCTCAAGCTTGACACTCTGCAAAAGCTGGTCTGCATCTGGGCTTGGGTTGAGAACAGGGCGATTGTGGCCTGTTGGCTCAGGCACATGAATCTCCTGCTTGACAGCAGGCGTTTGCACTGAAGCTGGCCAGTCTGAAACGCCACCATTGAGGTAGCTCTGCAGTTCCAGCAGCCTCTGAACCTGAACCACACAAAGCTGTGTGAAGGGTAACACTCTGACAGCAGTGCTGCCTGAATGGGCATTACAGCCACTTGATGCGATGACATGAATGGCTTCCTTGACTGGTGTGCTTTTGCGGTGAGACTGGTCACTCAGGCACACCAGCGTTGAGGACATGCAGCCCCAGTCATCTCAAGACCTGCATCAGCTGAACTTGCTGGAGGGGCCACAATGATGCCAGCTGTCAATTGTGGGCTCAGATCTGGCTCAAATTGGCAGGCTCAGATCTGGCTCAAAATTGGCAGGCTCAGCTATGTCAGCCTCTTTCTTGACTCGGAACTAGTCAATGGCAAAAAAGACACATTTGACAATGCTAAAAACCAGATAGTTGCTTTCCAGTGCTTTCTGTCAAACACTGCTCTGACGAGCCAGACTATGAAAAATAGCATGTTACTGGCTGTGCTGTCATTGGGACTCAGCCTGCTGCCTTTCTCCTCTGTTGACATGCGCTCTTAGTCTTCTATGCCACAGAAATGGGCCGTGATGTCTGGACACACCAGAACACATGACATGCTTCAAGATCAGGGCAGGACCTGCTTGGGTAGATGCAGGGAGGGCAGACCTGCATGTCTCTGCCACCCTTCTTGGACAGGCCGTTACGCCTGCAGCGTGTGTCCAGCTGGTCGTCCTGCAGCTGCTCCAGCTCAGCAGCCAGCACCGGGTTCTCTGTCTTCCTGTTGGACAGCGCTGAAGCCCCCCTCAAGAAGGTTGCCTGCAGCAGCATTGAGTAAATGATTTACTGCAGAATTGGGTTTCCTGTGTTCCTGCTTGGGACTGCTGAAACACATGGCAAATGGTTGGCTGCAGCAGCACCAAGTTGCTGAGTTACTGCAGAGTGGGGTTCCTTGCATTCCTGCAGGGGATTGCAGAAGCACATGGCAAAAGGTTTGCTGTAGCAGCGTACATTTGCCTGAAGTATGCAGCGCAGGCGTTTTTGATTTTCAGCTGATACTAAAAGGATCTAACAAAGGTAGCCTGCACTGTGTTTATAGTCTGAGGGTCCAAACAAATGGTAAGGTTGCAAATGATAATGGGCACTCAGAGGTATGCACTGGAAACTGATGTAGACATTTACAGGTGTACGCATGAGCAGATGAAGAACAGCAGCCTCTTCCTTGGAGACGTCGCTGACTCAATCACATGCTTGCTTGAGACAGAGCTCAAAGCAGATGGTGCTGTCCTGAGACAACAGCTGTGAGCCTGCCAGACTGTGACTCATGCCGCCATCCATGCATAAACATATCAAAGCATGTTGAGATGATGGACCCAAAAAGGTCAACCAAAGTGCAGATACAGCAGGACCATCAAAACAGGATTGCGATGGACCAAGCGCAGGTGCAGCAGGATCGTCAAAAGCAGGACGACAGGTGACAAGCCCAACCTGGAGGCCATTGAGGAAGTCATCTGAGAAGATGGACCAGCTGCGCCACATGCGCAGCACCCTCAGCACATGCCGCCGCAAGCCTTCCTGCGTCATACGGCTCTCGAATGCCCTGTAAGTCTCCTGCAACCATGCAACCACAATTCAGCAATGAGAGTCAACGAGTGTGTATACAACACCCCAATGATGTATCAAGCCGACATCCCAATGATGTATCAAGCCGACATCCCAATGATGTAATGGTGAGCGGTCAACTGGCCAGACATTGTCAGATTGCAAATGTGATGAATGCCTGATGGATGCTGTGTCTGCTGCTGCATATACAGTATGACTGTCACACTCCTGCAGAGACTGCCGGTTGCTGTGTGTGCGTGCGTGTGTGCGGGTGTGCATGTCCAGTGCATTTGGTACCACTGCCACACGCGTGCAGACAATGCCTATTGCTGTGTATGTGTGTTGGTTCAGTGCATCTCTAGTGCGACTCTACTCAAGCACACAAAGCCACAAAAGGCGGCCTCAGAAGCAGGAGCCATGCTGTAGGCCGCGCTAACAGGAGCTGCAGCTTAGGTTTAGGTTGAACAGAGCATGATGCATCATCCTGTGGTGTTTGTCTCATGTCTCACAGTCTGTGTTGCTGGTGTTCCACAAACCCACATCCAAAGACACTGAACAGGCTTCACAGAATCGAAATCGCAAGGAAAGCGTTGAGTCAAGGCAGGCTTGAGGAGGGCTTGAGAAGCACACAAGTTTGAAGCATGCCTGTAGGCTTTCAAAGATGTCTGGCAGAGATGTCTCCATGTGGCTTCTGTATCGTGAGGCGTTCCTGACAGGGGCGGTGCTGTTATGCAGCACGTCAGAGGCCAAGAAGAGCCTGGCGACCTTGGTAGGGATGGGCGTCTCAGACAGTGTCAGAGCGTCTGTCAGAATCTCTACAATCTGTAATATGCCAACAGCACTTGTCAGCATTGCTGCATGACAATCATGAATTAGTTGGTCGAGGCAGCAGTCAGAGTCTCTGTTGTGTGCAATGCATTGACCAGCAACAGTAAAGAAACAGGGCGGTGCCAAAGGGAGTTGAGTCAGGGCATCAGTCAAGAGTCTCTGCTATCTGCAACAGGCTGACAAAGATGGGCAACTGCTGTGGGATCTTAACGATCTGCAAGCAGCTCAACAGTGAAGGTCGAGTGTTTTTTTTGCACTAGTCTGATTGGAAGCGGCAGGCAATGCACAGCTGAGCCCGTTAAGTTGTATCACCGGCCACAGTTCTGAGATCAGATGCTGAATGTATGTAAGTATGACATCATGTGTATGCCTGTATATGCGGGTAAAGCCTCAAGGAGAACAGAAAGGAGTTGATGACCGGAGACCGCCGCAAACAGATCATATGCATGAAAAGCTTGAAGGGGTCTTGAGCAGACCTCAAAGGCTGAGTCAGCATTGTCGAGGGCAAAGATCATGGCGTCACAGATGTCCTTACGCTCCACTGTCAGGCTGCGCAACAGGTCCTCAAATCTGCACAGGATACAGGCTGATGTTTGAAGAGGCACGCTCCATAATGTTTGCTGATGCAAGGAGCAAGCATATTTGACTGCTTTGCAGCAATTCCAACTCATGACCCATACACCTTGCGCGTTCATCGATACGCTAGGTGTACGGCTTGACCAGGCTTTGTTTCACGCGCAAGGTGCGTCTTGTGCTAGTGCCAGGAGCACACAAACCTGCTGTCATGGCATGTAGAGTCCCTGATATGCTTGCCATGTCACACAAACACGAAAAAGAACGCCAGGAGGTTGTTGGGCAACTCAATGCGCAGTCAAAGTGAGCTCCGGCACATGCATCATGTGTGAAAAGCTGTGACCTGTCACGCTGCATGTCTGAAAGGGGCTTGTCCTTGTCCTTGGCCTCGCCGCCCCTCTGGGCTGCAGTCTGATGGTGTGTACCTGCCAGGGTCATGGCAGGGGGTATCCACCTGCAGCCAACTTGTATTGTGGGTCAGACCACAGGGAAGGCAATGGTGGTATGTGGTCTGCACAGATGACAGAAAAGATCATGCAATAAATTAGGAATGGACGAGAAACAAGATATTGGAATCAACAACAACAGAACAGCAAAGGACATCATCAAACAGGTTGTGGCAAGTGTTCTCAACTGCAACAGCTGTGCATTGATGGCAATAGAAACTTGATTGCTTGCTGGCCTGCAGCTCCAGCTGTCCTGCTGCTACATTTCACATGTGTGTTTGAGCACAGCTGAATATTGGACCCAAAACTGCTAATGGCCACATTGCTGACAGACAGAGCAACTCTGCCGTTGGTGCAAAGGTCAGACTTGCCTGGCAGTTTCCTCCACCATCAAAAAGGGCTCAACTCGCCAACTCCTCAATGAGTCTTCGTTAGCCAAGGCATACAGGCGCCAGCGGTAGTAAATGTGCTCAGGGGTCTTCAGGTCAAACAGGAAGCGGAACTCAGGATTGTTCTGCTCCTTTAGCATGACTGCTTGCTCGAAGGGACAGCCATCTTGCATGACGTAGACAGCCATGGTGTCAATGATGTAACGGATTCGCTCATCTGATGGGAAGCCGACCTCAATGTCTGGCACTGCACCAGACCGAAAGCAAGCATCTGTACAATGACCACCTTGTTCATCAAGCCAGATTCAAGGCTACTCTGTATGCAGCATGTGCGAATGAAGGCAGAAAGTGTATGGAGTGCCCTGTGCAGTACACTTGGTCTCGCACTCCTGTCAGTTGCTCAGCTGACGACTCCCTGTGCAAGTTTCAATGTGTTTCTGATATGATCAAAGTCTTTGATGCAGCTGGCTGACCTGTAGGAACGTTGGGGTCATGTGCACCAGGCGCGCCCCAAGGCCCTAGGGCTGCCGCAAGCGCCCCTGGGGGGGCAATGGTGGCCCCCCTCGCAGGCGCCACACCCCCAGGGGGGTTCAGCACAAACATGGGGGCTGAAGGGATGGGGATGGCTTTGCCCCAGCCAATGCGCAGCTCATTGTCATGCAGCATGATGCCATTCAGATCGTCCTTGGCACGCTGGGCCTCTTCGCGATTCTGCATCAGGAAGCAGCTCAGAACACACATGTCAGTTCTCTAAGCAGAGGAGATAAACAAGAGTCTGGCCCTGGCCAGTAAATGTCAATATTATGCAGGACGTGAAGTATTTTCTGGTATGCTGCCGCAAGATGAGCTTCTGTAGCTGGTAACAATCATGTTGTTTACATCCTGCAATGCTGTAGCAAACAGCATGCTAGAAGGGTGTAGCTGGCAAAGCCATCCATCATTGACTTCCACACATTTTACTCAAAAACACCATCAACTGACACCTGGCATTGCCACTGCAACATCCTTTCTTGATGCAAAATAAAGTGCAAGACTGAAAATGAAGTGCAAGACTGACAGCTGAAGGATGTAACCAGAAAGGAATCATGCGTAAGAAGTCATACATGACATGACTTCACCTTCGGCTCTGGATGCAGGCCTCATGATCAGCTCATTTCATAGTCTGATACAACAATTCAGAAACGGGCCACATGATGTGTCTTGCAGCATCCAGATTGCCACGTGCACATCATCAGCTACAAGCTGTCACTCGCAAGGTATGCAGGCAGAACTGGGCAACACAGTCTGGAATCTACATGACTGACCATGTAAGCCACAAAGCCACAGTTGCGCCCCCTGCGCCTTTGATCATCATCACGTGGCCACATGATCTTCACACTTGCCAGGTTGCCAAATCGGCCAAACTCTTTCTTCAGGATCTCCTCATTGATGTCAGGTGACAGGTTGCCTGCAGCAAAAGTGTGGTGTCCACAATGCAATACACCCATCGTGCGTTATTGTGAATGCACTACCACACAGCAACATTCCCATACGTGCAGAATTGGCAATGCAGGTGTTACATGCTAAAATGGAACAGTGTGTTCAGACACAGCTGTCAGCTGAAATCAAAGCTTGGAGTGCTTGCAGCAGAAACATAGAAGAGCGAAAGGCTTCAGACTTGAAGGAAAGCAGAGCAACAGCAGGTACATGTCTCCACAGACTAGATGTCAATGATTTACGCAGCTGCAGACATGAAGCACTGCCAAACCCAAAACCAATCTTGCATACAAAGACGCTGTTTTCACGGCCTGAGACAATAATCACAGGCTGATGGCAGCGAGGCGGGGACAGAAGACATAGCGAGCTTCCACAAGAATGATCATGATTCAATGCAGACCGCACAAGCTTGCGATAAGGCCTGTGTTGCAGGAGCATATACGTCATACCAATGTAAAGGTTGGTGGTGTAAGGGTCACCATCATCAAAGGACCCCTCATCATCCATGGGGTCTAGCACCCCCCCAGCGTCCGCCCTCATCTTCTGCCTCTCCTCACGCCGCTCTTGCTCCCTGCGATTTGCCTTCCTTTGCATACAGGTGGGCAGCCACATCAGGGACACAAGGATTGTGAAAGGCAGCCAGAGTCAGAGGTCATGATGTGAGGGGACTGCAGTAACTCATTGGCGGCTTTGGCATTACGGCTTTGGCATTACGATTGTCAACGTGCAACTATCAAGCATGAATGCTGTGACCGAGCAAAGCTTCTGCACAAAGCTGGCAAGGTTCTCAGCCTCAAGGGTAGGGGTACAGAACAAACAGACAGGGGCTATGGCCTCAGCTGAGCAGAGCTGAGCATTTGTCTGGGCAACATTCAAGCTGTTAGGTCAGCGCAATAGCTGCTGTGTATTTTGATCATATGAGCACATTGATAGGTATGCAATTGGCCAACGACTTTCGTTTACAAGGTAAGAGGGCCCTGCAGTGCCCGTCTGTGTGGAACTCAATACCATGTGTCCCCCTCCTGAAACCTGCAAACCCTGCCTACCTTTTCAGATTCTCTAACATGGCATCAATTTGACGGGGTTGTTTGCCTTTGCTACCAGTGGCAGGCGTTGGCAGAGGCAACACAGCTGACTGCAGGACATCACCATTGCAGCGTCACGTACAGAACAGATGTTGAAGCAGGCTTGTCAGTGTCAAGCAGCCACAATGTGGGCAACAGATGTGTGCAACTGTGGACAGCACTGTTAGATGAAATGCATCACAACGGGTCTCGCTGGGTACCTCTAGGAAGTTTGGCTTGGATTCAGGCGTCGCCAGTGCTGCAGCCATGGAAGGCGGCAGGAACTTTGGAACATACTTGTCAGCACGCCGTGGAGGTTCACCTGCAAACAGGCTTGCAGTCTCAAGCAGCGTATGTGACAAAGCAGTTCTTGTTGTGTTGCAGGTTGGCACCTGAGTCTGAAGGCCGCTGTCCTGGCTGAATGACTTCACCACGTACAAAAGCCTTTGGGCCCTTTTCTGCAGGATCTTCTGCAAAGGATTCCACGAAGTCCTCATATAGTTTTGCGGCCTCCGCATCTGCTTTCTGCACCATAAGACAGCAGGATGCAGCAGGAGACAGCAGCAACGACAGCAAACTCCAGAAACTCAGGCTTTGTTTGAGACGCCTGGTCACACGCACTCGCTTCTTCTCTTCCTCTTGTTCCTTGTGCCTCTGTAACACGTATGGCAAGCTGAGCAAACTGTCCTGCAACTTTGCAGCCTTTTTTGCCTTCTTTCCACGCCCTACCTGAAACGGTGTCTTCTTCTTATTGCCGACGGCAAAAGAGAATCCAGACATGACCTAATTTGCGTATGTCTTAGCGGATCATAAGGCAGGTGAAGCCAATAGTCTTTGCCGAAGCTCGTCTATGCACAATGTGAAGTAGGAGGCAGTTCAAAAGCGTCACGGCCACAATAATAAGTGTTACACACGCTTCGTCTGTTGGCTGGACTGATGGCTCGATAGAGGGATTGCAACAGGGACTGCAGCTCCAGTCAACTTCAATTAGTCACGACTGATCTATGCCCATTCCTCTTCGTCAAGCCATTTCATACGCTCGAAACTTGGAAGTCTGATGAACGTTGCGGTCGCAGCGGCTCCTTATCGGACGTACGCTTCGTTGCAGAGCGTTGCTGCGTGAACTTGCACAGCTTCTTGGTGGACATCAAAGCATTGACCAGGCACAGGCGGCACTGATCTTGGTAAATCGCCGTTTTTCAGCCTGCGCTGCTCGTGCGTTACAAGCACGAACAGGCTGCGGCCACAGAATGTCCTCTGCTGCACCAGTGTTTTGTCGGGACCCAGCTCATTGACCAGGAGAGACTGAGACATAGGCTGTGCGCGACTGCCCTGCCAAGAAAGGTCTTTGCAGTTGATCTTTTCCTAAGGGATGCAGCAGTGAGCGTCGGCAGCAGTCATTTCTGGATCGGAGAGTTCCTGCAGACATCCGCCCGAACAAGTAGTTGCTGACAGATCTTGGACATATGTTCACAGACATGGGCGATGCAGCAGTGGAGCGTCATATGGTCGCCTGTGTCAATGAGAGTCTGTCACTGTACCTCATGAGCAACGCGCGGTTCATGTGTGAGCGCCTGGTCGCTGAGTTTCCCTCAGAGGTGACTGCAGTCATCAATTATTGGCAAATCAGCACTGCGTCATGGTTATGCCTTTAAAATTGTAAAAACTGACTTACCTCACAGACAATCCAGCAAGTGTTGCATCTTTCAGGCCAACACCTTCCTGCTGGCTACCTGCTGCTACAGATCAGATCAGGCACATCGAGCATATCACCTCCTCATGGGTAAGCACGTCCTTTGTTCCTCTATTTGCTGCACCAATGGTTTGAGTTGTAAAGTACATGCAAATGTCATGCACCTAGGAGGCATACAGTGTCTGATGCGGCTTTGCTGCACAATGTGACAGACTGTCTGAAAGCTAGCTGCAATGTCAATGGAGATGTGCACTTTACACTCAGCGTTCTCTGCTCTTGCAGGCAGTCAAGATGTGCAGAGCCGGTGGTTGCTGGCTCAGTGCTGCATGAGCATGAACAAGTACACAGAAGCTGAGCAGGCCCTCAACCCAAACAACGATGGCACTGATGTAAGGCTGTTATGATGTCAGCCACTGCAGTATGCGTGCCTATTGAGCTTCATCTTAATGCGCGAAGATAGTACATATCGGCAGGGACAGCTCTTTTCATGTACGCCATGCTGTTCTGCAAACCACTTGAGCTTTGAACATAGCGTGAAGGGAGGTCATGCCCAAGTGCAGGACAGGCATGTGCTCTCAGTTGCGACATCACTGTTCTGTCAAGGTTTTGTGGGACATGACCTTGTGAGCTGGTGCAGTATGTAGCTGTGCATGCAACGAGTCTCTGAGTGGCATACAGGTTCCAAACGCTGCAGCAGGCTTCTACTTGCTTGGCAAGATATGTCGGTTGACTAATCGGCACAAGGTCGCTCAGTCGTATCACAAAGCTGCTCTCACCCTGGATCCATTGCTGTGGTCAGCCTATGAGGAGCTGTGCATGCTGGGTGAGTCATGTAGAAGTCGCACAGCATCAACTGCCATCAGCTCACAATGCCATGCCATGCTCACAATCTTGTACTACCAGTCTCCCACTAGGGCTGGAGATGTTTGCACATACCAGGCTGTACAATCATGTGTGTCTTCGTGCTATGAAAGCATGCAAGGTTGTGGTGAGCTGCATGCTGGTCTGCATTACATGCTTGCTCTGAGTGCATGTGCCCAGTCTTTGTCTGATCAGTTTTATCTCAACTTCAGTGTCCCTGTTGCAACATAGCAGGTGACGTAACAATCATACGCTCATTGTACTTCAGCATAGCAGTCTGTGAATCAGCCAATATTCCCAATACATCCCCAATGTAGGCGGTGAAGATGACGCTGCACAGCTGCTGAGCAATGAGCATGCCTTGGCGCGAAATAATGTGAGCATGGTGCCAGAGCACGGCACACCACTAGCCCAGCAGAACACCAATGTTGGCCCTCCGCCCTCTGCAGCTGTATACCAGCAGGTACACACCTCATCTTTGGAGGCCTTTCATTGAAGCCAGGCTGACCTGCCACACTGAGTTTGTAAGTAAACGCCACCCGCTGCTCTTGCAGCATGCAGCATCATTTGCTGGAACAAAGTTGAGCTGTTTGCTGTGACAGACTCTGCAGTCTGCTCTCCCTCGGGCAAGGTATATGAAACGTATCAATCACATCCACGCTTTGGGTTCTGTTTGGGGATGCAGGGAGGCAGAGGAATGGAAGTGACACCCTTGGCGTTGACAAGCACTTCAGTTGCCGACCAGTTCCCTGTTGGCCGTCAGCTTCATCAGGTAGAGGCCAGTATCTGCTGTTCACCTATGACCTGCCATATTGTTATTTCTGGCAGATCCTACAACCAGATCTTGCATCATTCTCAGAGCCAATCCCCACAGTCAGCTCATTCTCACAGGTGGCCCATCCTCACAGTCAGCTCATCCTCACAGTTAGCTCATGCTCACAGTCAGCATCATTCTCAGAGCTCAGCCAGTGAATGACATGTACAAACCAGAGTCAGTGACCTTGTTTAGACAGGTGAAGACTCAATCTCTGCAGTCATTTCATGACCTGGGTGCAACAGTCTGTGCTGTGAAGGGCTGTAACCATCAGATGTGGTAGGGTACTCAACATCTTCGTCAACATCACTTCTGTGCTGCTGCTGCAGCAGCATTGGCTGCCCTGTTTCATCCGAGTTCAGCGCATCCAGTGATGCTTCATCAGTTGTGGCCTTTGATCTTGCATTGCCAGTGGAGTTTTGCAAGAAGGGTTGTGGAGTATTGGCATCCTGCTGCTGTGCTTGCTGCTCAATCTTGCGCAATGCCCTCTTAGCATAGAAGTATGCAAGCCCAGCCACCAGAGCAGCTGCTGTGAAGCCCAAGGTGTATGTCACGATTGTGGCTGTATTTGCAGGCTTGCCCCTACATTGAACATCACCATTTGCAAACCTTATGTGCAAATATACAACAATTAGACTGTAACTCTAGACAGGACTCTGCATTATTGGCCTTTCTACGTTGACAATTTTGAAAAGTGCCGTGGAGCAAGCGCAACTTGTTCTTTCACGTGTTGTCGCTGATGCAAGCAAGACAAAGAGTGCTCGGTATGTCAGCATACACTGTGCTCGTTAGTCTAGCCACAGGCTTGCACTTACGCTAAAAGGTCGCCAAGGCCAGTGACATTACCCCCTAAGTAGACGTCAACTGCGTTGTGAGGCACCTGCCCAATCACGGAAGCCAGCATGTACCAGGGAAGGGTGATTTCTGGAGGAGCTGATGCTGCATAGTTTAACCATGTGTAAGGGACCACTTGGCGCATAAGCACTATCACCTGTGCACCATAGCCGCTATTTTGTGTGTGCAGCTAAGCTTGTGCAGTTGGGTGGGTTCATGATGTTCTTGCAGGACAAGGCAGATCAGTCAGACAACACAATTTAAGCTGATGCCTTGGATGCATTCACTTTGGCAGCATGTAATGAGACCTTCAAGCTGATGTGAAAGGTACCTTGAAGGTGCCTGCTTCAGATATGGCAAGTAGCATGGCTTCTGCCTTGGGATTGCCTGCTACCCACCTGTTTCAACAGCAGCCATGTTAAATGAATGCCTTGCATGGTAAGGGATCTAAGATGGCCTGCTGCAGAGATCTGAGTGTTGCCTTGTGCGTGCACAGGCAGGCCAGAATTAGCAGTTTAGTGAATGTACCCGTGCAATCTGTCCCGGAAGATCTGCTTGCCGACAAGAAAGGACAGCAGCATGCCAATGGCAGTGCCTATTGTAGTAACAAGGAACCCCCACCAAAAGCCTAGGACAGCTGAGACAAGAAGCATAATGGGTGTGGACGAAATGAAAACTACTGGAAACACAGACATGGCTGCCAGAGCTATGCCCGCAACCTGAACCTTGGTGAAGTGTCTCTGCAGTCAGTACCACATGACGTTGAGCTTGCTCACAAACAGACGCACCAATGGCCTCATGCCCATACAGCAGGACCATACCTCTATGTACTTGATGGTGGGCTTGACAACTGCAGTAGACACGCACTTAGAGTAAGGTGTTGTTGCACTATGACAGAGCTGTCAAAAGGTGGATTGAATATTGCTCAATGCTCACCATGGTCAACAAATCTTGGCAATACCTGCCAGAAAAGAACGCAACCAGCTGCAATTGCCAATAACCAAAATAACCAGCATAAGATGTGTCCTCTGCGTGTTTTAGGTTTTAAAAAGTGGTCTTCTATAGTGCACTGAAGCCAGTGCTTTCGTGGTGGACACTGAAGACCCTGAGAGTCTTCGGCGTTGGGAACATCATACAACTGCGAAGTCCCTGTCTGCTGTAGTGGTATAGCTTGCCCAAAGGCTTGATCCATGCAGCTGCTCTAGGCAAGCCAAGCGTATTGTAACATCACGTCACATTGAAGACGACAAGCACTGTCGGTGTCGATTACCGTAAGAGACGGTATGCTCCCGACCCCACACTCGTGAACATAAAAAGTCTTTGTTACGGAACCTCCTCACAAGGGACACTGAGGTCGGAGACATGCATATGCAGCGAGCCTACGTTGCATGAGACGTGTTTGATGCAGGGCACCATGAACAATAGCATACAAATCCCTGTCGACAGCAGCTCAGATAGCGTGCAACACATGCAGCATCTTCCGAGAGCATGTAGAAGACCAAACGGCATGTTGAGACTCTCAGCTTGAGACAAGGAGATGAAACGGTTGCTACGATGTTGCTAATTAGCTGCCCACATCGGCTCCAGAGCAAACGTCAGGCGCGATGGCAGAGGCCCCAGCTGTCTGGCAGTCAGTCGGCAGGTATGATCGTTTTTGTCGAGGTGGCGCGTGGAAACCCGCCTGCCCGCCTGCAGACGTTGACACGGTTTGCAGGGGCACCCCAGCTGGACGTGCGTTGTTCAATCTGTTCAGTGATGATGTCAACGGAAGGAAGTCCGGCGAAAAGTTCTCCGCTCGAAACAAGGCAGTGCTGGAGGCCAAAATTGCGATGGGATGGCGCCCTAGCTTACCAGGTGAGGCAGGCTTCCTGAAAGTGGTTTTTCGTGTGCCGGCGGTGACGGAGAACTCATGACGTTTGCCAGCGTACACAGGGAAAAGCTCAGGAGGCTCACCTGCCAAGCCAATTGTCTGTGTTCCCAAGTTCAAGAAGGCCACAGCCAGCAACAAGCCCTGTGCAGCTGCAAGTGGCAAAAAGAGTGCTGACATAATCCTCAAAGAACTGGCTCTACGACAACAGGAGATGGAGCAGCATAGGCAGCCCCCACCCCAAGGTCAAACCTGCTCTTCGTGTAGAGTGCAGATCATATTGTTGCACTTTTGGGCATGAGACAAGAGAATACGTTGTGCATAATAATCTGTCCCAGTCATTGACACCCTGAAAGTTTCTCTTGACAATAAGTTGTGTACGTCATGCATGCATGCTGAACTATGGATGGGGCATCAAGCGCAAACACAGATGCATTCCAAATAGCAAAAGAAGATGGTACCTGCTGAGCACCGAGACCACAGCAAATGGCAATCCAGCATATTTATTGCACAGCTGAGTAGTCAAAAGAACCTTTTGTCTGATCAGATTTGTAGGGCAAGTTTCATGTAACAGGGACAATTACAGCTATACCTGCAGGGGTTCTCTGTGCTCAGGATGCTGCAACTGTCTGCAAAGCATAGATGTGACATGCAGGTAGCCATTGACCATGGGTGCTATGTTGTGTAGGTCCTTTGCTAGATGATGTTGAGAAGGAGAGACTTGCGGAATGGATGCGGTACCGAGGCAAGCCACCAGAACACAAGCCCCGTCCATCATCACAGCACAAGCCCAAGGCAGGCAGCAAGGCTGAGCTTCAAGGGTTGTTTGACCAGATTGTGATAGAGGTCAATGAGAGGCAGCAGTATCTTGAAGACTTGGCAGGCTTTGCTAGCTCAAAGGACTACCAGGCAGTATCAAATCAAGTCAAGCGAGATATACAAGACAGGGTACAGGACATGAAGAGGCTGGACCAGCTCATCAAAGCAAACAGCCAAGCTTAATGCCCTGGTCTGTTTGCTTCATAGCTGAACATCAAGACCATAGCTGTGTGTCATAGATACACAGCACATGCAGCTTCCGATTTTTCCGTGCAACAGCACTCAAGCATATCGTATGCTTTTGCTTGTCCAGTTCTCCATGAGTACACATGAGTTGGCATATGCAGTCCACCACCATCAAACCAGCATCGCTTTTGTGTTGATGTTTAATTCGCGTGTTAAGTGGCAAACTACATCCCATGTCTGCCTTATTAGAAGCTTCTCAATATTGCTCGCTGGGTAAGTGCCCTGTCTTTGCTTCAGCGTGACGTCGTGCTTGGCTGGAGGAGCCCAATATGCACCTGCGATCCGAAAAGCCACCGTGCGAGGGGCTGTCTGCAGCGTGTTGAGCTTGCAAGGATGGCTTCGATTGCAAAAGTTCCGCTCGCCTGCAGTCCGTCCTTGCTTGGCAACAATCTCAGTGCGTTGAACAGCGATCTAGCATATTGCCACAAGAATCAGGTACTTCTATTTCGATCGGCGGGGTCCTGAGTTATCTGGTGATTCCCTGCACTGATCAGCAAGTCAAAGCCTGACCTGATCCTGTTGTTGCAGGCATGTGTGGTGAAGACTCAAGGTTCGGCTATTGAACTCGCGTTCAACAGTCAGGTAGGTGAAGATCATGGTACCCTTACCCTCATGTCTTTTGAGTTCACAGCCTGTAAGCCCCGCAGGGGCAAGGACAGAAACCGCTTCAGCAGGCCTGCTTGATCTCCTTCAAGGATCAAGTGGCTGTGGTCCTTGCTGCAACTTATGGCTTGCAAGTGTGGGACATCAGCATGCAGCAGCTGCTATTTCAATGGCATGTGCACACAGGAGCACAAGCTCAGGCTACAACTTCAGCCTTGTTCTGCAGAGGGATTGCGCTAGCAGAATCTGAGGACAATGCATATTTGCTCTGTGTTGGTAGCAGCACTGGAAAAATACATACATTCACAGCGGGATCTGCTGCCCAAATTGATCACAACTATGACTTGTGTCATCACACTTCGCCAATAGCAGCTCTGGCGTCAGGTCACACATCCAGCACCACTACAAGCAATACTGGCAGCCATCTTGCTAGCTGTGATGACAATGGAGCCATCACTGTCTTTCAAGCCAAATCTGCTGGCAGTTTTGAGGCCAAGCATGAGTGGGAAGGGCATGGTGTGCCGTGCATTGCAGTAGCCTTCAAAGATGTGACATTGATAGCTGCATTTTGTGATGGATCAGTACGACTGTACAGCCTGGTAAGAACTCAGCCTTGCTTCAGCTGCTTGCATACTTGGCATGGTATCCTTGCTGGTATGCGCAAGCAAATTAGGTTGTTCATACACACAACGGCATGAGTCTTGTTTGTTAGCAATTTTAGAAGAACGTAGCTGCAGAGTCCTGCAGGATGTTGGCGTGCTCAAGACAGAGTTGCAGGCCCATAGTAGGCTGCTGAGCGCCATGGCTGTACACCCGACCAGGCCTTTGTTTGCAACAGCTGCTGAGGATGCTACAATGGCTGTGTGGCAGTTGCCCAATGATGACCAAGCGGTATGTTAGCTCCTTTCAAGGCTTGTTGCTGCTTTTGTTTCTTGTCTAGGCAAGCAACATACAAATTGCTGCTGCCCAGTGATGCATAATCTGCAGCAGTGCAGGGTAGTGAAGGTGACTGTGTTTTACAGGTAGGCTGTAAATGGTCTGCCTGCTGGAACAATGCCCTCCTTACTGGCATAGCTTTTACAGGGCAAGCAAATGATGTGGCTGTAGCAGCTTATGACACAGATGAGGTTCGTATCTGGACAGTGACATGAACGCTACATTTGAAGACTTGATGCCTTGCTTACATTACGTGTCCACTTTTGAAAAAGCCAGAGCATCACCCCTGGATGACCAGCAAGCATGCAAACATGGCTATCTCATATTACTTAACATAGGAGCAACACTCTGACTACGACGTATCTGTGACACTGCTTTACAGTCACACAATCATCTGTAGCTACTGAGCTTGTGATGTATGACATTGCATCAGGCATTCAAAAAATCTCGAAGGCGCACCAAGCACACATTGTGCTGTTTCAAGGTAGTTTATATAGAATGACCGTATTGGGGTGCTGGAAGAAATGAACTAATGGGACAGAGAAATGAACCAATGGGGCAGAGAAATTTTCAAAAAGAAGTGCTATACTCAACCTGTCAAAACAAGCATGCGAAGGCAGACACACGTCTGTCAGCACAAGCTTTGCTGAGTCCTGGGGTGTCTTTGCTTGGTACGACTCTGTGTATAGCCTGCCAAGTCTGCCAGAGCTGCTGCAGATGTGGCCAACCTGAAGCTCGGCTTGTACTACCAGCCTTAACTGCCTGCAGCAGTGTTTGACTGTCAACATGAGGTACTGCAAAACCCTTATGCAATAATAGATGAAGTATGCAGTGTTGTTTAGCTTGTCAGTCACCTGCTGTATGCTTCAGAGCGCAATTTCGGAGTCAGCCAACTTTTTGGAAATCTCAAATCGTTTCATCTTGCTCAGCGGCCTGATGGATCTCAATTGCACCTCGTCCCCAATTTCAGCAGAGTTATCTGGATCGTGTGCGAAATACTTTGTTGTCTTTCGCATAAGCTTGGAGTATATTCTGTGCTTTTCTAGTTTCTGAATCTCGACGACAGCTGTCTTGTCCATTGCAGTGGAGACTACGCGTCCTTTGAGGCGCTGTGCCATGCAAGTGACTGGGCGCACCGCACGGGCTGCGGACACCTGGTGAACAGTTGCCGGCTGTAACCGCTGACCGGTGGAGAAGCTGGAGCGCTGACCTGCAGGCATCGTCTTGCGTACAGACTGCATGACCAGACGCAACGTGCAGCACAACGTTGCTCAACACCTTGCAAGGTTCAGGCCTAGCAGTGTGGAGGAGGAGGAGGAGGATTTTACAGAAACCCTGATCCAAATCAAATGCCGCAGTCCGTGTTTGCGCTGAGCGTGGATATCTGGTAATCATAGCACGGGCATGCGGAGAGCAGCATCCAAGGGGAAAGCAACTGTGCTTGCCGGCATCCGCTGTTCATTAGTCTTGATTTTGGCAGCCTTGCATGTCCAGCGCGTAGCAAATGGTGCTAACTTTGCATCAGCCTTCAGCCAGGTGTTTTACAAGGCATCAGTTGTGTTGCTCTCGCACCGACCGCTGCAGGTCCCACTACCAGGCTACGTCATCGCACTCCACCGGAGCCGGAGAGCCCAGCAAGCCCAGCCGCAAGAGGTCTCAAGTGCGCGTAACTTCTGCAGGCAGCGCTTTGAGTAGCTTGACCATCCAGCCTTTGCAGAGGTCCTCTAAATCCAGTGAACAGCCTTGGTCCTCTGGCATCTTGTGCACTAAAGAAAATTGCAGTTACAAAGCTGATTCTCGGACGGTAGCCTGGTTGAAGGACTTGTTCAATGGTCTGGACAGTAACGGGTACGGCTTGTCACCTGCTGCCCAATACTTGCTGCACTCAAATAAGTTGCCTGCATCAGAGCATGTCTTGGCACGGCCTGCAGTGGTTCTGCATGTTTACAGGGATGGTGCTATCACTAAGGGTGACTTGAAAAGCCTGATGCGCCAGACAAACAGCTATTTAGAGCCTATAGCGCTGGTAAGCTGCAGCCACTCGCTTCTGCGGCGCCTAAACTTGGTCAGCCCAGCATTTTGTGCCAAGACTACCTGTTTCTCTCTTTCTAACAGCTGTACCTATAGCAGAACACAGCTGCAGCCTAGCTAATCTGCAAGCCAACTTTGCAGGATTGGCTGTCTGAGGCAGAGCTTGGTAACACCTTTGACAACTATGACGCTGATCACAGTGGAGACATTTCTTTCGATGAGTTTGAGCACATGGTACAACTCCCAAACCGGTGTTTCTTGTGCTGTCCATCTGTATTGCTGAGGACGCTGACAGTGCTTGTCTGTGTATAACGTAAACCCCTTTCCTGCATGTCTGCTGCAGTACAATGATGGAAGTATGCTGGCTGTGACACTCGCCAAATACAAGCTGATGTTTGACGAAGTGGATACGTCTGGCAATGGTACTTTGGGGGCAGCAGAAGTCCAGCACTTCTTTCAAAAGTAAGTCTAGCCCTGCAACCATGCATACACAGATACTGCATGTGGCAGTCCTCCTGAGTCAATACACATTCTTGACTCACCCTCAGCACAAGCCTTGACATGAGGGCGTTTGGTGTTGTATGTTTGTGTTGCCAAAGTTTGTGTCCCATATGCATTCTTGAAAATGCAACATCACAAGAAGCTGGCACCTGCAGGATTGGGCAGCCCTTCTCTGGACCTCAGGAGCTTCATCAGTTGTTTTCCAAGTATGACACAAATCATTCTGGTCAGCTGGAGTTCAATGAGTTTCTGGAGTTGTTCAAGGACAAGCTGCAGGATTTGCAGAAAGTGCTGGAGTTCATTAGCATGAAGCCAGCCAAGAGCAAGTCCACAGAGGCCTCTGTGCTGGAGGTATAACTCTTCACAGCAGCTGCAATGCACTTTGCTGTTTCGTGGAACAATGTCTTGCCATGGCAGCATGTTGAACTCTGTTGTAAGCTGTTGTGGTGGCTTCACTGGTAGTGTGTTGTGTGGATTTGCTGTAGGTGTGGACCATCTTGTGTGTCATCTATTGCTCTGGCGAAACTGCATTTCTTGCAAGTATATGGTACATACTTTCTTAGTCTTGATGAGCGTCCAAAAGCAAGGTGGTAGTCTGGATACCTGACTGTGCACATTGTTACAGGTCACGCCTGGAGAAGTGATGCCCATCTACAGTGACTGCGAATTTGATCATGTGCTGAAAAAGCATGCCGATCAGCTTGTAGTGGTTTGCGCTTCGTCCAGTGATTGCGTACCTTGCTGCGGGTTTGAGCCTGTATATGAGGTACATATGTTGCTGACGCAGCACTTACTCAAGGGGCTGCACCAAATTGGCAGGGTTGTTTCTGCTGCATAAGTGATGACTTAAGCTCATGCTGTGCTTCGTTTTTGTTTACAGTGCACAGCTTTGTGTTCTAATTGTGTTGATCAGTCAAGCTCCTTCTGATCTAAGCCTATGTCTCACTAGCTGTTTGATCATCCGTGCAGAGATTTGCGGGTGTATACAAGAAGGTGGTATTTCTACACTTCTATGCTGAGTCAAATGAGATGACCAAGTACCTGGATGAAGTAAAGCTGAAGGTGGAACGCCACCCACACTTTGCATTTTTCAGGAGTGGTAAGAGATTCAAACTGTCAACTGTCTGCAGATTACTTCTGTGTAGCCTAGAGCATTCAGTATATGCATCCACACCATTTACTGACTCGTGTCAAATGCGCACCTGCGGCACCCAAACTGTTCCTGCACCATTCATGTCCTTTTTGGAGCACCTCACCCCATTTGCTTGCAATGGTGTATGCCTGTTTTCACACATTTGCACTCCGCTGCTGGGGTCAATTAGCAATCCAATGTGCATCTGTGTGCCATAGGCCGTCAGAAGTTCTGGTTTACTGGAGCCAATGCGGAAAACTTTGAGTCATACATCCAGCAGCAGACCACAGCTGAGGAAAACCCAGCAACTGGGCTGAGCATGTTTGCAAGGCGAGCACATCGGGCCAAAGTGGGCCTTACACGCAGCTGATTTGCTTTGCAATAGGAACTTTGGGCATGTTTTGTCTGCCCTGTAGACTATTCTGAAATGATTCTTTACCATGTACCCTGGTAGCTTGCATAGGCCATTGGCTTTGCAGCAATTTTGAACTGGCTAGGCAGGTTTTTGAGTTGTTTTGTACCGCGTTCTGAGGGTGAATTGCAGTGTCAGATTCGAGATTGGCAGTGCTGCAACATACAATCTGAGGTGGCGTGAGGCCAATTATCAAGTAGAATGGCTAGGTTAGACTGAGTGTAGAGCCATCTGCTGCCAAGAGACTGCAGCAATCAGTTGAATCCAGAACTTCAATGCTTTGTAAAGAGCATAGTACTAATCCTGTCCTCAAAGGCTCATGAGTGTGGTCTGACATAACCAGCCACAGCCAAAGTCGCTAGGGCTGCAATGGCATGAGAGAAACTGTCACGTGGTGGCGTCACATTGGTATACAATCCAGAGAATTAGGCTAGAAGACACCTTGGCCAAGGGCCTGGTCTCATCACTTGATCAGGTTGTTTTTGGTCCAATTCCCCGCCCCCCCTGCTCCTGACTGGTTATGGACAGAGGCTCTTAAGATCTTGCAGGCTGTGCTTTTACTTTGGATGCTGCAGCAAATGATGCTGGAGACAATGCCATGTGCACAACATTCTATAGCCCTGACAACGCATTTCTTGCTGCAGGGCATACTGTTTACATTGGTATACAATCCAGAGGATTAGGCTAGAAGACACCTTGGCCAGGGGCCTGATCTCATCACTTGATCAGGCTGTTTTCAGTCTGATTCGTTACAGAAACACACCAATGTAGCACGTCACATTGTTGACAAACTGCATCAGTTGCGCAAGGCATCCTATGCTCCTGAGCACTGCTTGGGCATTGAGCAAATGGTAAATAATCAAGACTGTTCTTAACACACCAGCGTCCAAGCCCTAATACCGCTCATCCCGCCCCAGAGCCACAGAAAACAAACAGGAGAGGCAGGGTGGGACAATTCTTTCATGCCCAACTGTACTACCAGGTAAGCCTAGCTTAGCTGATGCACACGCTACACAAATATTGTGCTGCTAACTAAGTAACTGCAATAAGGTCGCAAGAACCTATACACGAGGATGTATACCATCTGTCCCAGAGCTTCACCGTGATATCATATGTGTTTAGCACGTGTCTGCCTGAAAGGTCCTCAGACATTTGACCAATTGGTATACAACACATTTACACAGTAAAGCATAGGAGCTATTGAAAGGTTGTGCAGGTCTTGCTAGAGTGACACCACAAGCGGACAAGCGTATGTTTGGGTTACAACTCTGTAAGCTACTAAATGGTAATCACGAGGCCGCAGGCTTGTGGTAGTAAGTTTAAGCCAGTAACATAGATGACTCACATTCACAGCCGTTACATGACAATATGGATCACATGATCAAAGTAGCCTCAGTCTAACGGTACCGGTAGGTTTCAACTGAACTAGCCCAATTCTGACAACCAGTTTTATACCATGATGCTGAATTCAATGGTAGGCAGGCAAGATGGTTTCACACAAATAGCGTCAGCAGCAACTACACACCCTGCAGCAAGGGTACAGCTGGACGACTGCACAATCAGAACCGGTGATGCTGATGCTAATCAGCCTACTGATCAGTTGAGCTAAGCTGCTGTACACACAGGCAATGCCATTGTCTACGGCTCACAAAGCACATGCAATGAATCAAGCAAGCTGTCCACTACACATTGTGGGCTTCATTGTCTTCAATGGCGCCTCATCCCTCAAGGCTACTATACGATGCTGACTGGCCAGTAGCTGGCTGAACAGCAGTTGCACCAGCATAGGTCATGCCATTAGGGTTTGGGGCAGGAGCTGGTAGCCTAGGCACATACGTGCCATTAGCAACTGCAGGATTGGCAATCGTGGTGTAGTTTGAACCCACAACTGTGCCATCTGGGTGCTGTCTGTACATGGCAAACAAAGGCTGGGCATAGTTGGTGAACACGTTCTGCAACAGGGGGGGACACTGCAGCTGTGCTGTTGTGGATGAAACTGGTCAGGAAGGTCTGTTCCACAATGTCAAAGAGGGGCAGGTAGCCCTGGATGGTATCAATGGTCTGATATGCTCCATCAGCCTGCGCAGCAAATGACAAGGCTGAGCATCTACAACATGATCTTGAATGCAAGCAGGCACAGGATTGGGGGCTCAACTGAACAACCAGCACAGTTGATGAGGACACACCACCCCCACTCAAGCTTAGCAGCCCTGATGGAGACTGACCAACGGGTGCCCTGCCTGAGATTGAACATGCATGTGGCCAAGACACAGCAATTGAGAAAACTTGTACAGCACAATGATTGCTTCTGGAGCAGTAGTGTCAGACCGTTTTCACAATCCAGGTGCAATTGAAGCACACAGTCTGTAGGTAGCTGTGACAGAGAATGACATGCATTCAATGCACTGTCGGCTGAAAGGACTAGGCCTACATTGGATCATATCACATGCAAGATGTATACAGTTCAAGCCCTGTGTAACTGTCAGCTTACCGCAATAAACAGGTTGTTCATCAATGCGCTTAGGCCAGAGCTGTTGGCAAAAAGCATGTCCTCCACATCCTCAACAATAGTGTTGGTAGTATATGCTGCAGACTCGCTCTCGCTGGTCTGGTTGGCTACAGTCATATAATTGGTGATGAGAGTTTTCTGAGCTGTGGGGCTGTTGCTGAAGTTGGCGGGCTTGGTGAGAGTCACTTTGTCCGTGAGCAAGCCATCTAGAGAGTTGATTGCGTGCATGTATTGCACTGTTTATGCACCATGCCATGATGATTTGTGTTTGCCTGTGAAGGTGAACTGTCTGTGCCATTGTAACATAGTGGCAACACATTGGTATACAATCTAGAGAATTAGGCTAGAAGACACCATGGCCAAAGGCCTGATCTCATCACTTGATCAGGTCGTTTTTTGGTCCAATTCATTACAGCAGGACTATGCATTGGCTTGACACTGCATCCCAGAAAACTGCAATGACAATCACCCTTTTCATGATGTTACACCTTACCCCCCTCCCCCCCCCACCATTTCCTCCTGCCCTTTTTCTGCCCCCTGCCCCCTCCCCCCCGCTTTCTAACTTCAGCATTCAAACAAACATTCAGGCAGTTTCAGTGGGGCACCGCAGCTGAGAGCACATCCAAGCAGGCCCAGCGCACACTTCAGTGCTTGCCTCTGCTTGCAGCTGTCTCCTGCTCTACATTGCACATGTACACATACTTTGCACAAGCTGTACTCGTCTGGGTGTAGTCAGCTGTACAGGATGAGCAATGTCAGGCATGGGCTTGCTAATGCCGGAGGTCTCATCTCAAGTGTGAAGCTGGTTCTGTTGACTGTAGCACGGGTGTAGCCATGTGAGATGGAGACAGACTCAAAGATGCCCAGGTTGTTGGTCTCAATGTCGTACCCCAGAGATGCGCCAGCATGCCCCGTGTTCACAAACACTGTGGCTGCTGCTGACCCATCTGCCTTGTTCGGCTGGCATGCCTGTCTGTACAGCGGGCAAGACCTGCAGGCAAAACACCAGTTCTCATGTATAGGTCGAGCCAAATTGACAAGGTGATGACTCTTGATAGTAAGGATGCATGAATGAATGAATGTTGAGTGAGAAGCAGCAGCTTAGCTTACAGTCACACAAGCATGGGCTGCATTACCTCTTGTAACAACTGGGAGATGATTTGACAGGCTGCATATAATATGTAGTTTCAGGTCAGAATGTAGGCTGTGTACAGTTGTTAGTCCGTGCAGTGATGCGCAAGGACCTGACACACAGGAACAAGCCTCACTAAAGGTTCTTGAGGGCCTGTGACAAGCATGCAAAGCATTTGCAACTGGACATGGCATCAACACAAACAGCTACCGCCCCTTGTTGATCAGGAGCAGAGGTGTTGAAACCGGCCGAGCACAGAAAGGCAGGTGAGCTGAACCCCTTTTCCAGTACAATGTGCAAGCAAGCCTTGAAACTGGCAAACATGAGGATGATAGTCACAAGCACAGTGCGCTAGCAAGCCGACCTGGTGTAGTAGTGAATGTGGCCGTAGAAGGCAAAGTCCACTTGGTAGGTAAAGAACAGATCATCAAAAGCGTTTTGAAGGGAGGTGGCATCGCTGCTTGGGTCCTGAGACCCAGTCTGCACCCACCACCAGGGAGGCTTGAATGCAATATTGATAGTGATCCAGAGGATGCAGTACACAGCATACAAGCACAACTGTATGCAACTGGTAGGCCTGATGCCAAACGCAGCAATATTTTTGCGGCTGTGCATGCAGAAGGCATGTCGTGCATCAATGAGTGACTGAATGACAGCAGAAGACATGCGGCATGTACATGAGTGACTGAATGACAGCTCAGCCAGGCACATGTTCTGGCAGCATGCATGGTCAGCAGTGCCCTGTAGGATACAGCCACAAGCTATTCAATACATGTTTGTACGGTTTATCAGACTGATATAGGTGAAATATGTTTTTGAGATGACAAACCAGAATGGAAAACGAGAAACATGATCTTTGTGACTTGAAAGCTCACAGAGGGAGCTGTCATGTCTAGGGAGAAAACACAAAATGTGCACATCGGCAGGCATGTGCATTGCTGTGCGAGCCAGGAGACCGCAGCATGACTTGCCTACGCCCTTTGGCAATGGTCCTTGCTCCAAATCATGCATGAGATGTCCAAATTCAAGGCCGAGTGTCAAAACAGGAAGCCTCACTGTACAGAATTGTACACAAATGATGGAGGGACAGATGTGAGTTGACAAACAAGATTCAGCGTGCACAGGGCTCAGACACTCACACCAGCTGAGACGTAGGGCCGGTGGAAGTTGGCAACAAGCCAAGGCGTGTTTGTCCTGTTGACTGACTGCAGGTCCTTGGTAAGGAAGGCGTACTGTGCAGAGCCTGGGGAGTAGTCCAGCTCTGTGCTGAGAGAGATCATGTGGACTGCAATGGACAATATACAGCTGACAAGACTTGTGCCACAAACACCTAGCTTTTGCTGGAACATGCAATGATGATGATGATGATTATCACTATATTTGAAGCTGGCCATGCATGGCACACACGGACTGCTTGGCAGCTTGGCATGAGCTCGTTTGGAGCGGTAGCCTGTCAGACTGTGTTCAGCGACACATGGCAAGCATCGGACCATGTAGGATTGGCTGGTTGGGATAGATTGATCTCTCAAATGGCAGTCACAAGGCTACGGGCCCCTTGCTGGCCAAGAAAAGAAGAGGAAAGACTACGCCTTTTGGCATTAATTGGAGAAAAGCCCGAGGATGAAATACATTGGGCTTCCCTGTAGGGCCCTTTGCTGGCCACTTTCATGACAGCTAGCCAGACACAAGCAGGCAGGCAGGCAGGCAGGGATTGGTGCAGCAAGCCTACTTGGACCATAATTGTAGCTGTACCAGTCTGCGTTAGAGCCTCCCTGCTGGATGGTGCTGACAGGCAAGTAAGGTTGCGCATAGGGCATGGGAAACCGGCGAGTGGTGACGATCCTGCTCTCCCCCGCCATCGCTGCTGGTGTCATACCTCGTGCCAGTACCAGGCCAGCTACTGCAACACACCACATCAGCGCTCTGTCCACACACTTTTAGCTGGACTGAAACATCTGCATGAGTGTCAAGCTTGGAGCAGCCTGCTATACCTTTTGCCATGTACATCAAATTTAACCTGCAACTTTACCCCACATGGTGCCATGTCGCGCAGCCACAGCAAAGTACAGCACAAGGCAAGGCTGGTATCATTGTGGGGGATTGAACATGCACGTGTGACAGCACACAGCACACAGCACACAGCACACAGATGCGCATGATGGTGTGTATGCAGGTGCTGACAGGGGAGTTGGGCAGCTCATGAGCAATGCCACACTTTGTCGTGGGGACAGGACTCACTCGCGCTGGTGGTTACCCAGATTGAGCATGTATGGCAGGCTAGCAGCAAGAGGCTGAACCTGGTCCATGAAGACATCTCAGCCGTACAAGTTACCCTGCACATCATGTGTGCCATGTCAGGGTACTGGTGCAATGGGTTGTGGCTTCAGTGCAAGAGGTTTTGGTAGCAGTGCAAGAGGGTGTGGGGGGGGGGCACTGCTGGTGAAAGGGGGTACAGCACCAGAGCAGAGAGTCAGGCAGCCAATGAAAGGGATCGAAGGCAAAGGAAAAAGAGGAGAAGAAGAAGACTGGAAAAGAAAAAGAAGCAATGCAGGGTCATGCTGGCACAGTTTGTAGCATCATACATGCGCCAATATGGTCAGCCCTCTATGATGAGCCATTGCTGAACATGACATGGTGGTGATGCTTCCCTGACAGTACGAGCCGTGACTGTACTGTTATCATTGCATTTTAGGCAGCAGTGAGATCTGCTCATGTCAATGTTGGCGACGTGAGAGTATTGATCAAGCCCACATTGCATTCAAATCTGCATCTTTGCATACACGCTGGTGTGAGACTTGATGTTGTAGGCTTGATATGAACTGACCGGGTGTCATTTTGGTGTCATTCCACATATGACATGTACTGTAGACATAGTCTAGTTGACATATGTAAGAGGTGGCTGACCTGAGCATAGCAGATGTCTCCATTGTGCTGCAGCAGGGTGTTTGGGTTGGTGTCATACAGCATGGCCCTGGTGGTGTTGTACCCTCCACAGTATGTGATCCAATTGGCAAACAACACATTGTCAAACTGCATGCCAAACCCTGTCAGTTCAGTTAGAGTTCATCATGCAACTTGCATGCATACAAGGTGCAGGGACCATCATTCGGTGTAGCATATGTTGTTAACACTCTGGTTTCCATGTCAGAACACACTCTACATTTGTGGCTACCTCAGCTTTTTGCAGCATGGTCACAGTATTGTGCATCCTTCTCTGCAGTGTGCTTCCTTCCTTCATGCAGGTTTGCACCTGTGCACAGCTGCAGCCCAGAGAAAAGACACACATGTATGCAAGTGCTGCAAACACTTGCGCCTTTTATTGCCATTGCTGCAACCAGCTTCACACATGGGGTCTTTGCTTTGGTTGCTGACAGCTACATGCCCTGCAGCTGCAGGAATGCAGTTCTGTATATACACCTTGTAATGCATCTGTGTGGCTGTTCAGTACCACGAACAAAGCAGTAATGGCAAGATACTGGCAGGAGACAAGGATACCTGGCCTTTGACTGCTGCAAGGGAATCTGCAGGGGCAACGGCACCATTGGCAATGACATCTGGGTAGCTGTTCTCCCAGTCAAGAGACCCATCCACCTCACAATACCCGAACAGCACAGGCTTCCAGCCTAAGCACAAGCACACAACAACCGGGCCACATCAACAAAACCAGATCACCTTACTACACTGCACATCATCCAATCTGCTTGCATGAGTTGCAACACCACAGATGTTTAACTATGTGAAGCCAGGTCAAACTGACTGGTGCAATGCCTGGCTGTGTACCCTTACAAAAAGTTACTCAGTAGGTCAAGCATTTTGCATAAGCTATTACGGCGTGCAAAGACAGGAGGGCAGTGCAGTTGGCAGTCAAGCAGTGAGGGGAGATCCCGCACCCCATGTCAGCGGTGATGAGTAAGTGGACAGTGTTGGAGGTGCCAACACTGGGTGCAGATGTAAAGCTAAACTCAGCGCTGAAGCCATAGCCCTACATAGGCATGGAGAAGGCTCAAAGCACTGAAGAATACTCAAGTTTGGACAGAGTGGACCCAAGTTGAGCAGAGTACGTGTTGAGCAGCAGCAGCAGCAGTAGCCACAGATTTGCAGCATTCCCGATGTCTGCAATATGCAAATGGCTTTGCAGGCTCAGAGCTGACAGTCAGGCTGTGCAGCAGCAGCAGCAATGATTATGGCAGCAGCAATCACTATGGCATCAACAATGACAGCAGCAGCAGCAGCAGCAGCAACAGCTGAGATGAGCCGGAAAGCTTACTGCAGATGCATCTCCCGCTCTGTAGAAATACTTTGTGGAGGGTGTGAGGCCATACATGTTGGCTGCATGGAAGAAGCCCGGGTCAAACCACCTGCATATCACATGGCAATGGTCAACAACCTGAGTCTGTAGCTTCACAAACCAGGGGGGAAGCCCAATCACACAAGCGGGAAGGGTTGCGCATGGCACAGCTAAATTATCAGCACGTGAACAGGGTTCACAATCTTTTGCACTCAGTACAGGAGCAACTGGGTGACCAGAGAACTGCATAATGACCATATTGCACTGACGTCTCAGCACAGCACCTGGTGGTGTGACACAAGTATACAGATTATAAAGTAAGTCCAATATGCATGCAGAGTTTGCTGTACAGCGCATGTTACCCAGTCCATGCACAGCATGAAGCTATGACAGGTGGCTCTCAAAGGGAACTGTAAGAGGCAGCTTCAGGCATGCAATGCTTACCCTGTCCCATTAGCAATGCCATAGTTGGGCTCAGTAGTTCCGTTCAGCTCACTCCGTGCATGGCCATGGGCTGAAACACCAGTAGTTGAGTTGGTATGGGGATGTACCGTACTGTACAACAGGGGCAGGGCTGGCTGCTCCAGTTGTCCATTGCACCCTCATTTGCCTGCACCTCCTCCAAACGTCATCAGCCACAGCCACAGCCACAGCCACAGCCACAGCCACAGCCACAGCCACAGCCACAGCCACAGCCACAGCCACAGCCACAGCCACAGCCACAGCCACAGCCACAGCCACAGCCACAGCCACAGCCAC
>JAABUP010001202.1_pt1 | contig 54731 bp, 69 predicted proteins | sample 5559201 | NCBI WGS metagenome assembly JAABUP01 (sample SAMN10711887, study PRJNA513373) | rock metagenome | isolation source: Antarctica rocks | place: Antarctica | reverse complement strand
TATACGATTCGGTCTATATAGCTCGTAGAACTAGATCGACTAGAATATAACGTTAACCGGTATATCTCTCTCCTAGAAGGACCTAACGTTAACCTAATAGTTAATCTTCTTAGGATTAGGATCCGAGCCCTTAGGATTCGATAGAGGAGATACCTACTTCTTAGGCTAGGAGGCTACCTACTTCGTAGGTCTTTTCGTCGGTTTTTACGACCGTAAGATAGCCTAACTTAATTTGGGTAGAGTAGGGGTAGCCTATACTATATCCTCCTCCTCCTCCTTCTCCTCCTCCTTATTAGACTTACTAAACTTATTAGACGAGATAAATAGCGGTTCTGGTTTATCCCGATATCGTCGTATCTCCTCCTCCTTCTTCTTCTTATTCTCCTTCTCTTTCTCGTTCTAGCGGTGGAGCTACTAAGCGGCGAAGGACTTCGACCTTAATAGTATCGTATCGAGGTATTCGAGAGTCTTATTAGCTATATCGCTAAGCTAACTACTAAAAGAACTAGTAGGGGCCTTATACTAAGACCTCGAAGGAGGTGGTAGTATTAGCCTATCTCTATCCCTACCGGTAAGAGCTAGCCGCTTTAGGGGGTTTAGTTTTAACGTCTATAGTATACTAGGTACCTTATAAGACCTCTAAGTAGTAGGTATATCCGGTATAGACTTAGGATTAACCTCTCTAACTATAGTAGAGGAGCGACGCTTTCTTAATATACGCTACTAAGGAAGCTCTATATATCGATACTCCTCCTTCTCTTTCTCCTTCTTCTTCTCCTTCTCCTTCTCCTCCCTAAGAGCCCTATTCTTAGCTATACGAATATACGTAGTCTTCCGAGACGCCTGCTCCGCAGTAGTAGCCTACTCGGCCTCGAGGGCCTTCTAAGACTTCTTTAGTTACCTAGAAGAGGTTATTACGGGGGTAGGGAGGAGGTCTAGATCTACGAGGCTAGGGAGGGCGAAAGCATTATATATCTAGTTATTATAGGCTTCGCTTAATAGGCTACTACTGTAGAGATAACGTAGTATAAGGCCTAGCTAGCGATAGCTAGCGATGCGGTGTAGTAGTGGGCTGTTAGTAGAGGGCGACGGCGACGGCGACGTGGGTAGGTAAACACTAAAACACTAAGGATACGATATTGCGATGATATATTAGCTTTAATTATAACCTAATTAGGCTATTCTACGAGGTATGTGGGCCTCAATTGCTCTACATATTTTGCTATACCGCTCCCACCTGATTTTGGTGGGGTGGGCATGAAAAACGTTGCCGCTCCCGACCCGCGCCAATGTTTTTAAAAACAACTGTACTCTCAAGTACCCAGAGCGACGCGTCAGACTTGTTTTCCAACATTACCCCGCATTTCGCCCCTGAAGCCACCCGGGAAGCGTATACACTAGCGGCTCCCCACAAGGCCCCATCTCCCCTGATACACTCGCCATGCTCAATTGCATGGCCTGGCTGAAATTGAGCACCTTAAATGCCTTAGAATTACAAAGATGTCAGCATAACTCGTGATACTCAAATCATTATTTGACGGATTCCCCTTGTTTCCGGGTACCGGGGCATGTTGCGGATCCGATTTCTCATACTGAAAAGAGAAACAGCTCAGAATTTTGCGGTGACGACATAATTTACTTGTGTGTTCATAGAAGTGGAGTGCACAGAATACGCAGGGCATACGCAGCCAAGCTCCACTACTCTTCCTCAAATAAAGAAAAGAGCATTTTCTACGACATGTCTTTAATCTCTTACTGCACTGCCACCTTAATCACGCTAGTGCGCCGCGCATCCACTGTCACAGTGACACATTGTACTTCTACTCACATCTTCTCTACTGCTACGTTAGGTACTTTGCTATAACTTGGCAGATTCTATTCTTCTAGAGATGCCACCATGGGATGAATTTAAGTGACTGTCTCTTTGAATCAGGGTTTTGGAGCACATATCATCGCGTACCGAACATTGACCACAAAAATTACAAAGCACTCAGGAGAGAACTGGGGGAGGTTTTTGTGAGAGTAATCGGTACAGAGATCTCATTGAAATGCCAAAGTGCGTCTGAAAACACGATGCCAAATTGATTGGCTAATGCGTGCTTGCACTAGTAAAGGTGGCATCCGATTAATGTACTATGCCGCGTTATGAAAGGACCGGTCGAGGGTCGGTCAAATAAGTCGTGGCCGATGTTCCAACTTCAAGATTTCGACTTGCGCCGGGTCTCACCAACGACGCCAAGCCCCAAAAATTCTAAAAAATTTATGGAGCAATCCTAGACTTCTCAAATAGATCACTTGAAAGTTTAAGGAAAATTGGAAGTGTTATGGTGGACTTATTTGACTGTGTAAACATCAAGGTCTTTTTGCGCTACCGGCCACGACTTATTTGACCGACCCTCGGGTCGAAATGGTTAATGTAACCAAAAATTATCTTCTTCGTCCCATCTGCGCCAGACAGCTTGGACACTGCTGCCCCTGCAAGAACACGCCCACGTGTCCAGGTTTAGAGCAGTAAGTCTCGTGTTTCCGGCAGTAAATCATTCCATGGCAAGTCTTGACTTTGGCGTCGCGACGGCAATTTCCCTTCGAGTCTTTAGGACAATGGTGTGTCTTCCTAGATGCTCCGCTCATCCTCGGTGCTATTCGTGACTTGATTTTGTGGGATCAGTAGTATTGCGTTTCCTTGGGTTGCTTAGATTATACTTCAATGGATGATTGGAAATTGAGATAATTATTAAAAAAAGTTGAATGCTTTAAGAATGGGAAGAGTACGAAATAGAAGCGATGGCGGGAAAATGCGAAATCTGACGATGAAAGGAAACAACTAATGAGACAAAGTAGCTCGTTTGTATCAAATCCGCATCATCGTGCTTTACCCCAGTAAACAAGGATCTTTGAAAGGACGCGAGCCTAGAATTTACGAAGAGAACAAGGAAATTGATGTTATTACATTCGTTGTCGATCAAGAGTGAGCACTGTTAGCATAAAGACTGCAGGCTATTGAACTGGCTGAGACAAAGAAGATAAGGAATCACCCGCGTGGATGCCGGTTGCGATGTCTTAAGGATTGCTACTTAGGCGAAGATCCCGACGGTATCACCCCAACTCCTTGCCATTACCTTTTCGAAACAGATCAAGAAAGTCTGGGTCATCTAGTCAAACACCAATCAAGCCCATAAAACGAGGATCCTCCATACGATGAGCCAAAATCTTTCTCCGAATCTCCCGGAAGCGGAGCAACAACACCCAGTCTCTGAAATGGTGGACAAAAGAACCATGGCGGCTGACCACTCCAATGACTCCGACACTGATTCTGTTGCGTCGTCTGAAGCTTCAATAATGGAGACATTTGACAAATACAGACTGAAGATCGAGCAACTTCTCAATAGCATAGGGCTCGGGGGTTTTTCCATTGAAGCTATCCAGCATGGCTATTCGTTCATAAATTGCGTCTACGCCCTGACCTCAATCCATGATCCCACAGAGCAGTACATCCTTCGTGTAGCGATTAACGGAGATATCCGAGAATCTGATGGAAAACACGAAACATTAGAGGGCGACATCGCTATCTTAGATTATCTACAGGACAAGCTGCCCGTACCCCGGATCAAAGCTTATTCGATTACGGCAGACAACGTACTCAATGCAGCCTACACCGTGCAAACGAGAGTACCAGGGGAGTCGCTGAACAACTTATGGTCGACGATGCAATACGACGACAAGTATGCTATCGTGGACGAATTCGTTGCCCTACTAGCCAAGCTGGAGTCAGTCAACTTCGCTAATGCTGGTACTTTCGCCCCATCAAACTCCCTACCAGTAAAGAGAAATGACTTTTCCGATACCGGAAATCTACTGATCCATAAATTCGAGCCGTATGCTCAGGGGGCCACACGTGCTTCCGAATCATCTAAGGATCGCACAGATTCTAATGTCAGAACGCTACTGATACGGCATCTGGAATCGTGGATTCAAGAGGAACGTGACCGCGACCAGCACGAACTTTCGTGTTCGATTACTCCTAGGTTCAGAAAGTTACAATCAATGCTAGAAGACATGGATGGAGGGGGGACATTTGAACGCCAATCATCTCTCACAGTCTTACACCACTGGGATCTTGAGCCTCGCAACTTGATGGTGTCCAAAGCAAGCGGCGCATGGAAGATCCACGGCATCATCGATTGGGACGACGCCACCGCCCTACCCAAGCCCCTCGCACGGATTCCTCCAGGGTGGATATGGCACTTCTCCGATGAAGACCCAGACCTCGAAGATGGATACCTCAACGATGACCAGTACCCAGATCCCGAGCTTTCTGACGAAGACAAGGCATTGAAGGCACATTTCGATACGAAAATCGAAGCATTGTTGCCGGGTTATGCTGAAGATGCCTATGGACGAGGGCGATGGATGAGACGGATATGGTTTTTTGCGAAGGAAGGCGCTTTCAGGACGTGGCAGTGGGACTTTCTCGATCAACTGCCCAAAGACTGGGCTGATAGACCGAAGCCGAAGCCTCGTAGCAGTGTATTGCACTGGATGCGGACTACGATAGAAAAAGCCCGGTCTGCGATATTAAATAATCGGGCAAGTTAGGTCGTTCTATCCTGTACGACGTGCATTATCTCGCAATCTTACAGCAGTCGACAATGTCCTTTTCTCCAGCCGTTGATTAGCCTTCGCAGAACTATTTCAAAGCTAAGAAATTGGAAGTTCTTTACAAAGATGAAGTCAATAGTGAAAATGTAGTCTGTGTAGCGCTGTGCAAATGGCATCGTTGATTTCTAATCACCGTCTTGCTTGTATCGAATCAAACCGCCACACCAGTCAGACTTCTCTTTTCTCAAGGTCGTGATATGCTGCGAATCTTCTAGGCCTCTTTGTAGGTACCAAAAGACAAAAATGGTTGGACTGGGCCATTTGCGGGCTCGTGATTCTAAAGCTTCCTTGGCATTCGGGGTGATGATGATGAAAGTCAAAGATTCCAATGTCCAATTCGCCTATAAAAAGCCTCCTCATTCTCCCGAGACCCTTGGGATAATCCACTTGGCCGGCCATCTGCATATTTGAATCACTTTCCATTAGTACTGCTATCACGTTCGTTTTCCGTTATAAAATTTAGTATACAATAGATTGAACCATTCTTCAGGAGGGAAGGTCGATTTCGAGCCGACAGCAAGAATAGTATGGGACAGTCATTCTTGTTGTAGTGGTTTGATGGATACTTCTCTCGAATTTCCGAGTCTTTTCCAGACTTACAACTAGAAGATATCACCCGCCAAATGAACACTTCCCCTATATCTCAACATCAACGCGAGATGGCTAAAAGCGTCTCATATAAAATATACTTAGAATCAAAATCTGCATAAACTTTACATACAACATTTAGACTGAAAATGACTTTTTAATATTGATGTTCGGTTCATGGATTCAGCCCTACAGAGGCTGTTCATTTGGCGGGTGTGTTCATTTGGGGGGTGATTTCTTCATAGTGTAAATTTGTTGGTTGAATAGAGGTCTCAGGCGATAGATGAAAAGAGTGGAACGAGTAACAGAAAAGAAATGTCATATTGCAGTAAGTTCGGTAGCATCTGACCGTACATCGCCGCTCCTCGTCGCTTCATGCTGCCGAAAGCCTTTGATATGAGCCGCCTTGCCCCCCGCATCATTCAGCACATTGTCCATATTCGCGCATCGTATCAGCGCCCTGTTCTCCCATCCGTCACCGTTATGCTTGCCGTCCCATACTGTCCTGCGCTCAATACCCTGGGCGTGGCCTTCAAGAAGTGTGACTTGGTCACATCGTCTTTAGCTAGGCTCCAGGCCCATAGCACGTTGTTCCCGGCTTTGACCTCTTACTAGCATCCGTCGAGCGTATAAATGTTCGCCATATGTCAGGGATTGATACTTCAAGAGCAAATCCCAAACGAAGCGGTCGTAGCAGGAAGCAAGTCTAATACAAATATCTTGGCTAAGAACGTTGACTCGGGTGGAAAACTCAAAGGCGTTGATGAGAGTCAGACGATGGACTCGCTACTAGACTCATTGTATACGAGGCAAGTCCAAACTAATCAGCCAGGGCAAATTGTCAGGACTGTTTTCCGCCGTCATGATAGCAGCATTGACGGCGAGAGTCTGATCTCGATGACCTGCGTTACAGACAAACGGGTTGGGATACGGGTTCTCCGCGAAGTGTGTAGGTGCAAGCTCTCCTTCAAACCCGGGGACTTGATCACCATCTTGCTCTCTCCAATCGATTTTCTCAATACCATTACCTTCATGAATGTGGCCAAAACAGTGCAGCATTGGTTTCACTCTGCGTAGGGCTTGCAGAAGATTCTCACAGCCTACGCTGCCCCCTGGACACCAGTCTAGGATTCCCTTCGGCGGTCCATGGGTCATTATGATGTCAACATCGGAGGGTATCGGGTTCCTGGCAATAGAAGTCGCGCCGTCCGCAACCTGATGCTGTGCGTTGAATCGATCCTCATTGTGCGCGTAGGTAAACGCCCAATCGCAGAATGCAGGCGTGTAAGGAGAGACATAAATTCTGAGCGCTGCGCCGCTTTTCAGAACAAAAGAATGCGTCCCCTCATTCAAATACGTGACACCTGCTTCAGCCGCAGGCGATCCAGTCATGGTCCTGACAGCCTGGTGATGATCTTCTGGTTTTCCTTTGTAGTCTTCGTGATGAGCCTCCCAGTATGTTCTATCGAGTTTCAAATCATGATTCCCTGCGATGACAAGCTTCAGCTCGGCGTCGATGCTTCGGAGCATCTTCAACGCTTTCTTGAAAGAGGGAACTTCTCCAACATGTGTCAGATCACCACAATGGAGCAGCACATCAGCTCTAGGTGTCGGTAGTCGCAATTTCTGTGGCGGAACAGCGCCGTCAACAAATTCGAAGCCGTGGGTATCGGAGAGGATGAGGAACTTTGTCGCAATGGTCGAGCACTTTGCCTAATTGACCGGCCGAGGAGTAATCCTTGACTCCGGAGGAAATTGAAAGGTCTTTTTGAAGATCAGCTAGGCGAATTGGCACCGCGACAGAATTCAGCTCAATGGAACTTTAGGACTCCGGATATCTGCTTATTGAGCATGCGGAGTTTATGCCTGCGACTGAATGGAAGAGGAAGACGAACCACACCGGTCTTGAAAATCATCCCTGGTTTTATCGTGGGCGGGTATGAGAATGACTCATTGCATGCTTTGAGAGATTGCTGGTCCCAAGGCAGAAAGCAGAGTTCTCCCATGTGGCTCACTACCAAGAGTGGAGATGATCAAAACCAGCATTTTTCACGGCCCAGGATGACAGTACTAATAATACTGCAAGGTTGAATCGCATCTGTCACACATAGGACACCCATGATTTCCGAACTTCCACTCGATTGAGTATGACATCCTCCTTCAAACTTCCGATATCAAAATATAGCTGGAAGTTCCATTTGTTAGAAAAGAGGAACAAGCCTTTCTGGGCTTAAAGCCGCCCGAAGGGTCCCCACCTCCCGCCCCAGCCACCCCGCGTTTAGTCTTTGCCGAGCGCAACCCGACAACATCCCCAACATCCCATCAATGCATCCCATCAATGTTGCCCGTATACTTCAGACTCTATACGTGAGTACCAGATTCTGAGTGAGACCCTACCGCCTAGTAGGGCTGGAGGCACTCCTGCTCCAAAGATCGATTCCATCGCCGCGTCGTTAACGTCCAAGAGCCACCATGTCGTTGATTACAACTTTTCCAACAGAGCTCTGGCAGCTGATTCTGTGCCATTCAACCTCACAGGACAAAGCGCGCCTTGCTTTGGTCTCTAGGTCAATGCATGCCCTCACACTACCCGCATTATACGGCGAGATTGATTGGGAGTGGAAGAAGTCACGCAGATACCCACCTATCCATCTCCTCCTACGAACGGCCATGGAGAGTCCTGATCTTGCTAAGCGCGTCACTTGTGTCCGTTTCACAGGCAGCTTCGAGTATCCTATCTGGGAGGACGCTTCGCAACCGGGTCTCAGTCCCAACGAGATGGCCAACATCTTAGGCCTCATTCCAGAGCTAGCTCGTCCCTTCCCCGATTTTTGGGCCAAGCACCATCATGCAAAGTCAAATTCGTGGAAGACCGAGATAGAGAAAGGAACCACGGAGCTCTATCAATCGTTGTTCCTTTCGCAACTACCCAATCTTCGCGCTTTGACGATCGGGTACAATTTTGATGGAGATTTCCATTTCTTAACTACTTTTATGGAATTTGTACTGTGTTCCCCCGCTCCTCCGAAAACGCCCGGTTTCCGCCGGCTGCGGCAAGCTGCCATTTGTATCGACATGCTTGATCGAGACCTTAATATCTTTATAGGATTTCATCATGCACTGGAGAGTGTTCTACCTTTCTTTTATCTGCCAGCTTTGGAAATCTTTCGTGCTGTAGTGCCCGACCCGGGATTGGCTGAGCCCGGATTTGTTTTCGCATGGCCAAACCTGAGACCCTGCGCCAGTGCGCTCACACGTCTCCAGCTTTGTCGTAGCGAAGTAGGTCTCAAGGACTTAGGTAGAATTCTCTCTGCGACTCCGCGTTTGGCACACCTTGAGTTCGATGTTTGCCGCAAGACAGGATGTGGCTATTTCATGGAAGGCGCCCCTTATTTTAAGTGTAGCGAGCTGAATGACGCACTCGGTCATCTGACGGAGACTTTGATTACCTTGAGATTAAACTTGCAGATGCATGATATTGACTTGTGGTGGGACGAGCCCGACATCATGAGGGGCCTCGAGGGGGTGACAGACTTCACGAAACTTGGAAAGCTTGAAGACCTGGAGCTGCCATTGGTGCTCCTACTAGGCCCTTACCAGCGATCGAACACGATGTTTACCCAGCGTCTACCACCTAGCTTGCGTACTTTAACCGTCAATGATGATATGGCACCATTCTATGCCTACCCGTGGAGGAGCCGAGCTGTCCTAAAATGCTTGCAGAGCGACCTTGATGAGCAGCCTATGGATACAAGCAACTTCAAGAACTTTAACTTGTGCTTGAGAGAAAACACACAAGATTGGGATAGTGACTCGCAAGTCAAATTCTGTGAGATTGGTCTTCGGGCTGGGTTCAACTCGAAGATTTACAAGGAATCGAGACAGATTATCTAGAAACAACGATGGAATGACTTGCTGTCCCCAGCATCTGGTGGGAGATACCGCTTTTGATTGTCGTCGGTGACCCTTGATACGCTGAGAATCCTTGATAGCAGCGCTGCTCCCCTACTTGCCTAACTAAATTTTGGTTTCCACTCATCTAGTGATGACTACCAGAGAACGCGCATCGTCTGATAGATCGCTTGCGCCTCGTTCCGGACAGATCATTCTCGCCTTCCGAAAGCCAGCAAGTTTCAGAAAACCTGGCTACCAGTGTATCTTGACCGACTCATCGCGGCGAGCACATGGCCACTTGCAAAGTTGACTGGGGACTGACCGTGTAGTCTGCGATAGCCTCCTCAGGACTCTGTGAAATAATCCTGATGTCCAGGCTTCTTACAAGCTGATGACAGCCCCAATGGTTAGGTAAGCCACCTTTCCCGCACGCATTCAAAAATACCGGCGTTCCCAGTCCTCGTTGCCTCCCCCAAGCCGCGATCCGAGCACCTTTTCCCTGAAAGTTCGACCCAGGGTGGGCTCTAAGGTATTGGTGAATTGCCATTGGCTCTGCGCATCTACCTCCAACTGAATGTCTTTCCTTATAGCTCTGGCCTCCGCCCGCCTCGACTAGCTGGACTTGACAGGACTCTAACAGATGGGTGACTTCTGGTATGTGGTCCGCGGTGTCAGGATCTCCCCCCCAATCGTACAGGAAGCTTTGCGCGCCACTGAAGCCTGCTGAAATGCTACTTGCCAAGAAGACCTCATTGTCTACCGCCAATGCAGCCACGACCGCAGGTCGGGTCCGAGTAATCGAATTATAGTCAGAAAGGCCCACCATTTCATTGTAGGCTTGCCTTGCCAGACCTACCAGCATTCCGTCGGTCAGGCCATCGACTTGATCTTTGGTGTTTTCTTTTGGATCGTATACGACTCGGGACCCGAAATTGTACCAGTTGTTGGCTTTCGCGGTCGGGTTCCATTGAACGCCAAGGTCGGGTAGTGCTACTGTAATGGGGAGGATCAAGCTGAGATATATGGCAACGGCCCACCAGATTGACGCTACCATCGATAACATAGTCGCTGCTTTCGTCTTCGCTGAGAGATTTTGCCGGACTTCCGGACTTGTCCCGAAGGTTGGCGCTGAGGCCAGATGCAAGCAAAGCTTGGTAAGTATACAGAATGGAACTTATGAGTGTCAGATGTCAATAGATCCCTGACGAGGTGTCTCTTAGGCGCTGACTGGCGTCGACGGACTTGATATTTATATCTGCTATCCATAGCTGAAAAGTATAGAGGGCTTCGTGGAGGCATTGGAACTATGCTCCGTGTTCTAATCACTCTTTACCAACATAACCGATCCCCAATCTCCTTGAAACGGGCACAACTCGCGCTCGAAACTGCAAGGCTTAGGTGTGCTTCCTCGACGTCAAACCAACAAGATCCTGCGAGGTGCTCCCACGCCAAGAGAACCACTCATCATTCGCTGATAGCAAACGTTTTCACGAGCAACGCCAAGAATTGAGGCACTCATGTGAAGTCGTGACGGACTTTCTACGCGCCCGTAGGCTGCGGTCGAAACGCATCCAGCGAGTGCGGCGCGGTGTTGCAAGACCCAGAATCCTGCGCCTACCCTCCTATCAAATCCAGTTTCTTAGCGCCCCCAATCGAGACACTCCCATACGATCGCGCCAAGTATCTTTATGGGCTGGATGCGTCATTCTTGTTAGAGAGACATTCCTGAGTTGGAGAGATTTGCAATGACATCTCGGTAAAGAATCTTAGGCATAGCTGGGCCGCAGCTCCTGCGGGGGATAAAAAGACCGCCTGGACCAATCCTGTAGTGGCTTGGTTCACATCAATCGCATCGCATCATTATTCCTAATGTTTGTGCCTGACATAGGACTACTAGGTAGTATAGCAAGTTACGTTATTAACCAGCAAGCAGATCATCCGCCTTCCTAATTAAGAATCCTATTATGTTGCTTCCAACGTCGCAAGCGGAGCCCCAGCCACAAGGCCCTGCAGATATTGGGAGAGTGCCCAATCCAAGGACTGGCCTACTTTGTTCGCGCCTCTATGGATGAAGTTTCATCTAAGCCATGCTCCGCTTCTACACTCTTTCGTTCGGGTCCATTGGAAACTTCTCTTCCAACTCGGCCGTGCTTTTGGCAAAGTGTATTTAACCTCTCTTGCTGCAATGGTGAAGTGTGATTTCAGATGATTTGCGCAGCGGCATATAATGCTCCTTGTAGGCACCACAAAATCACATGCTCACTAGACCAACTCATTGAAAAAGACATGCGTCCCGTCTCTCTTTTCATCATTCATGCATCTTTCGCGTTCTGCTTGCCCAGCATTTCAGACGGGCGCTCACTTCACACGATGCAGGAACGACAGAGTGATCCACCAGATCCAGAAGATCACTCTTACATCACGGGCTTCGGAGCCTTGGGAGATTCCTATTCCGCTGGCATTGGGGCGGGAAGCGCATACGACATCGATGTTTTCTGTGCTCGGTATGATGCCGCGTTTCCAGCCTTAATCAACTCAGATGTACGGATGGGGGATCCTGCGACACGCACATTTCAATTCCTCGCCTGCTCAGGGGCGAAAACGTCAGACGTTCTCTCAGACCAGATTCCGCGACTTGGACCGAACCAAAACCTCATAACCCTCTCCATCGGCGGTAATGACGTCGGTCTCTCCGACATTTTGAACGACTGTGTGTTTCAGTGGAGCAGCACCCCCCTTTCGGACTGCGACAAGACATTGGCGACCGCCCAGATGAAGATAGATGAAGAGCTGCCAAAGAATCTGGACAAAGTCATCGCCGCGATAAAACGTAAGCTGAGCACAGTCTCTGGGTCTGCAGGTGAACTCTACGTGGCAGGATATGCGCACTTCTTCGACGATACCACGGACGACTGTGATAATCAGACCTGGTCTTTCTGGTACCAATTGGCGGCTAAGCAGTACCTGACGAAAGACAGGCGCCAAAAAATGAACCAGCTCGTGGACAATGTCAACGCGAAAATACTTGCAGCGGTTCAAGCAGCGGGCGAGCAAGTGGTCTTTGTAAACTACGACCCCTACGTTACATTCTTCAATGGTCGTTACTGCGAAAATGGTGTCAATGAACCTGATGGCAGCCGTCTGGGTCTGTTCTTCTACGAATGGTTCACTGTTGACCCAGGAGAAGACAATTCGATCATGAAGCGCTCCGCACCCGAAGTAGGAGTTGGGACTTTTGGCGGCGACATTGTTTCAAACGTGAATGACATGACCAAGAAGAAGCCAGACTGGACCTACGCCAACCCGGGAGGTGCGAAAGACCAAACGATCGGTATGAACACAAGCGACGGGATAATCAACCCAATACCGCAGAATTCCAAGAGTTGTGGCACCGGCCAACTAGCACACTACTGTGAAGGTGACACCGAAGACCAGCTCGGATTACTCCAAGCAGGCCTTCCCATCACCTGGCTGAGAGTCTTCCATCCAAGACCTTCATTACACGCCCTCATCGCGAATCTAATTCTCTATCTGATGGCCCAGCGCCGAGCGGCGTTTCTGAACACCCCGGCCGGTCCAGAGGTTGCCAGCTTGACAGTCTGTCCAACTGGCGAGACGGCTCCTCCGCATTAGGAGAGACCGGCTCGCTGACAGTTGAGTCAGATCCTGTACGTGCTGCAATGGTGCAAAGGAATGCCAACACGGGGATGTGCTTTGAGTGCCGACGACTTATTGAAGGTTAAGCGCCTGGATGAGGTGGAATTTAAGGAGTTGCATCCGCGCTGCTGATACCGTCAGAAGGAGGCCACGAGTTGGAATTTTCAAATGACTGGGGACGAAGGACAAGGGTGTACGTAGCACAAATGCTCGTTTTCTGCGAGAGTGTCAAAACCCTCAGGATTCTCCGATGGGAATGGGAGCCTTATTCAATGTCCAGCCTGAGGGCTTCCCGTGTACGAGTTCAATGTGCAAGAGCAGTGGCTGCTCTGTGCCTAACGACGTGTTGTTGCCGACAAAGCCTTGGGTCTCCCAGTGTTAAAAATTGGGTCCGCCGCCACATGCAAGCGTTAACATAGCAAAGCCGAGAGGGAAATTTGACATAGAAGCAATCAATCAAGCGTTGATCCCCTATAACACCTGTGCATCTCGCGTGTTTAGGCCATGCCAGACGAGGCAGATGAGGCGTTTGCTAGGACGTAGTAGGCATTTCGATTGCCTGGATCCCAAAGAAGATGACCCTCGCTCGCAGATCGAAGGTGCAAATCTCTTTCGTAATCATAGTATGCGCGGCTACAGATCCTTAGCAATCGTGTTTTTCACACATGAATCCCGCCCGTTCTCTAAAGACTTCGTTCATTGTCTCTGGGAAAGTCCATTATCAAAGCAACTTCGGGGCTCTGCAAGCAATTCACGATCACCTCAAACGTTCACATGAATTGGATTGCGGATGGCTTTTGGGAAAGCGATGTATGATCTAATAAGATACTGCGTGCTGCAGTAGCACAAGTTGGAACGTAAAGAATGCCATCTCTGCCCGATTTTCATCTCCTGCATGGATTACCTCCAGATTCCCCAGCACAGCCACCAGATTCCACTACCTCAGCATTATGAGGTGATCCCCCAGGATTCTCCTTCCGACGAAACTCAGCCAATCTGTGAGAGTGAATCAGCGCTTCAGTGCGTCGCCGTTCGCATGTAGAGTTATACCGGAGGCAACGGTCCGTCGTCCTCACTGACGTCCGACAAATCTTCCTCTTGAATAGCGTGCTCGTGAGGTACTCGATCGTTCTTTTTCTCGGCTGTTTGGTCGCTGAAAGAATGTTAGCGAGACGCTCCATTGCCTTCGAATTGCCTGACTGGCAGTCACGAAGTGAACCTACCCGGACTTAGAAGCCCTAAGATCACGATGAGAGATGTCCAACTTCTTGGGCGTATCGTCAAGAGCGCTGCCGCTACGCCGTCTCGATTCGCTAGACTTGTCCTTGCCAAACCTATCGTAGAACTCCCCGCAGCATGGGGTGAGTCTCTTGTGGCCACAGCGACGGCACCCAGCGACGTGGGCGCGGGTCTCGGTGCTGCACTTGTGACACTCCCAGTATCGAGCCATGGCGAAGAGGTGTTGTTTGGGGCTGTAGAGAATGTGGGGGGCAGATTTAGTTGGTAATGATGCTGGAGTTGGATGCTGTATTTGAAGGATAGATTGAGACTGTTGATCGATCTGTTGGTGTTGGGGAAGTGTGAAGATCCCAGGAGTGTGGTAACCTAAGACGATCTTTGTGCTGTGGTATCCTTGGGAGGAAGGACCGACCAGATAAGGGGACACCAATCTCTTCACAACTTATGGCAAGAGCAAGAAAACTCTGAAATCTCTTAGAGCCCAAGATAGCCATCGTCATATTGGAAGGCAATCTGTGTCATTAGGGAAGCCCCAAAATGTAGTGCAATACACAAGATATCAGACTCTCTAGAATCACACTGTCTCATACACCAAGGTGTCTATGCCCCAGGATTGACATGACTGTATCCATGCTCTGATGCCATCCTGCTCTTCCAAGCCTAATTGGGCAAAAAGAGGGGTAAGGAGTGAAGTATGTAGGTGCTGGTGACATCCTGCAATCTCGGCGAACGGGTAGAAAAGGTCCGATGTTAATGGAAGGGAACGGAAATTTCACACGCGCTGACAACACCACTCAACATCTTCACCGCGACCTGCATGATCTCTTACAGAGTCAAACTTACATGACCAAGTCCATCGTCAGATTTCATTGACACCAGTGTCAGTACCACCATCAAGGGAGGCTTCATAGCGCTTGAGAGGATGGCTCCACGAAGTGAGTGACTCTCTTCTAAAGGAGACTGCTGCAGTCGCTATAGTTGAGTGCCAAAGATATAGCAACGCGCTAACAATATACCACAGCTGGCCGTATGGCCCCAGGAGATTACTCCAAGGCTGACGTACTTTCGTTACTCGAAGAATATACCGATTTCTTTTCCACGGAGCTCGGATTGCCTAAGCAATCAACCTTCCCCGTTCTGGACCAATTTGTAGACGAGCGTGTTGATGTGACAGACCCTTACTTCACCGATGGAATTCCAGAAGACGACGAGTTAATGAGTGAAGGGGATGGAATGGTAGAGGACGATGATGAGGAGATGGTGGACTTTGTCCCGCCGCCCTTCCCACCTGTCTTAATACCATCCCACAACCAAGCGAACAATGGAAACACTTCCCTTGCCAGGATCCAAGGCCAAGGAATGAATCCGGTTGGAAACTACCTTCCATGGGAGATTTTCCACAATGCTGATCTTCTCCAGGGTGCTCGTCTCCTAAACATACAACCACGAGCGGTCAATGTGCCTAACTCTAGGCCAGTCCAGAATCCTTCCCCCCCTGGCATTCCACACGCTCCGGGAGTCCTCCCGAGCCAGATTGGTAAGGTGCAAGACTATGACCCACATTGGGTCGAGCGTCAAAACGCAAATCGAGAGGAGGTCGAGAAATTTGATAGCCGAATGAAGTTTGATACGTTATTCCACGCCTTCGTAATCATACAAGATGATACTCTGGTCTTCGACGTCGAGACAGTAATGCACAAAGTCGCGAAGAGGGCCCATCTGACAGTAAGCCTATTGAGACTCAAGATGTATTTATCAAGCTAACGGTCAATCTTGATAGGTCGTCGGTTTCTCCAAAAATAACAAGCAGAAACGGTTCCCAGACTTCTTGGTAGAAATTTGCGATCCTCACACAGAAGATGTTGAGTCTAGACTACCGGTGCTGAGAGGCTGTAGCGGGACCAAACGGATCGTAACCCACCTCCAAGACCATGGGATCAACCCTATTCATTATCAAACTTCATTCTGGCGAAGTATCATGGTGTACCGACATTGGGAGACCGCGCACCCCGATTGTCTCGGGAGCCTTTGGTGGGTAAAGCAGGCATTTCATACATGGCGTGAGAAGAAAGATATTGAAGCTGGAGAGAAGGGCGAGTACTTCCGCGCTCGACGCGCCAATAGGAAAGCATTGCCGAAGACGATCAAGCATCACAATGGTAAGATTGGAGAATGGAGGGGTGAGATCTTCGTCCCCCTTCCAAATCAGGAGCAGTACCTCCCCAAGGGATAGCCTTGTATCGGACACCTTGGTCTTTGCGTATCTGGCGGCCTCTACAATCAGCGAGATGTGTACGGGGGGAAGGAGAGTACCGACGTATTTCTTATGAGTCATGTGCGTCAACGGTGATAAGGATCCAGTCAGAGGAGTATGCGGGGAGCAGTAGGACGGGGAATCCATAATGCGGAAGCCTTGTATCATCAAGCTGGTGGAATGGAAGTGCGCAAGTGGTGTCGTGCGTTGGGATGGAGAGCAGCTACCACGTGTACTTGACAGAGAAATTCCCTTTGGTCACTCGCACAGCACTAATAGTCATTCCATACCAGCAGCGTAGTCTTTCAATCAAGCGATCTGCGTGTCACGAAGGCACATGCTCAAAGAACTCCCAATTCCATTTTTGCTGCTGAGTCACACCAGACCCTGGCCAGCGGACATTTCCCGCTCGTCCAAACCTACAGCCCTTTCTTTTCTACCGATCTTTTGCAGCCTCGCAGGAGCACAATCTCAACTAATGGTCTCTCGACCCAGCGTCATGAAGCCATTGATTGTAAAGTGCAGCCCGGTGATGGGAGTCGAGGAATCTGTATCAGTTGGAGGTCTGCCGTTGATCACTGTGGTTCTACGTGGGAAAAGCGCACATCGCTAGCAAAGGAAACATCTACCATTTACCGCGGTGTCGAGACATACTTGCAACCTGGGCTGAAGGTTTTGAGTTGACTTGGACAGCCGCTATGAACGGTGAGCACCATGGCAGAAGGTAGCGCAATTTCCCGAGCGTTGGTATCAAGCTGAAAAGATGCAAAACATTCCACTATATCTACCCAATGGATACAGATCCATGACAAGCACTAAATTGTCTCTCGACAGCTATGAATAGGCCTAATGCTCGTGAAACCCGCTCCACCACCACTCGCCAGTCGCAAGTCCAAAAGAAATGCCCGAGCGTGGATATCATATGCGCCCGGACGCAATGATCTCTCGCGCAGCGGAAAGAAGATCCAGCTCCCCCACAAATTGCATGGGGACTGCAGATGGTGGATCTTAAATATGCAATGTCCATCCTGATCGTCGATTGATCAAAATCATCCGAAATGCAGAAAGCCAGTCCGACCAGCATGCTATCATGCCTATGCCTTACCCAAATAGCCACTTCCCTCGCGCTCACTCTCCCCTCCTCACTTCTCGCCATCCCCCCTTCAGCTACATCAGCAGCCACAGCCGACCTCCAAACAACCTCAAACAGCACCACGAACACATCCCTCACCGCCCCCAACCGCCATGAAATCTGGTTCTCCATCCCCGGCACCCCCCTAACCCTCCTCTTCGACTTCTTCGGCGACGCAATCTTCCCCGCCGAATTCAACAAAGCCTTCACAAACGCGCACCTCGACATCGCCGACGCCTTCGGCCAACACCCATTCGCCCCCATCCCCGACAATCGATTCGAATACGATGGCAGCGACGTGCATATTGCCGTCATGGGGAATGCGGGGATAGATATCACGTGGGTGCTTTTGGCTGATGTATTGCGGGGACTGCAGGAGTTTGTGACTGGGACGAGGGGAGAGGGGCCGCATTATCGGGCGTTGCATTATGAGATTTATGTGCATACGCAGGTGATTATTGGGTTTGGGTACTTGTGGTATTATCCTCCGTTTGCGGCGATTACATAACGTGTCTATGAATGAATGTTGGTGCGACTTCCCAGAAGCCCGTCTGTAAAGCAGTTGACCAATGTTCCCGACGTCGTTCTATCGTCGCTCGTGTACTCGAAATTACAACTCGTCACATGGCTCATCATCAGGAGCGACTCCTGTGCTAGAAGCAGCTGGACTAGCTGTATGGAAAGAGTCAGCAATCCCGATTCCTCCGCTTCTCTGAAGCACATGGCAACTCACCACTAGTAGTCCCATTCCCACTCCCCCCCACAGCCGCACTTCCACCTTTCCCAGCAAGCGCCGTAGACTTCCCCGGCCACATCGCAGGCGGCGGTCCACCCGATCGTTCCGGCGTACCATGCCCCTTCCCACCAGCAATAGGCGCCCAAGCCGGCTCCTGTCCAGGGACCCAGTCCGTGATGGGCACCATATTCGCCTTCATCTCCGGGGATGGGATCTCCATACCATTGCCATAAGCAGGCCAGCCTTTAGCAGGGTAAGATTTTTGGTTGTTCATCGTGGCTGCGCGAGTGGCGTCGACGTCCCACATGAAGTTGTTGGGGAGAGGGGGCTGCGCGAACCAATTATCTCTGTAAGCAGGCTGGGGTAGAGCCTACAATTTGCATGAATGAGGTTAGCGATAGGTTATATATGTGGAACATGGCTTTGTCCCACGTACAGTTCCCCAACACTTGGTAAAATGCCAGTATACTCCCCTCGGGTAGATTGGTTTCTGCAGATCAGGATCATCGGAGCCGGCTCCCTTGATGTTGTAAAGAGTCTGGACCTTTGCTCTATCCATCTTGAAATCATTGGGGGTGGCGCAGTAAGTGGGATCGCTTGGGTCAGTGCCACAGATGTCTGTCACTTTGATGATCATATCCGGTCCATCATCCTCGGGCCAAAGCGAGATGCACACGTCTTGCATGCAATAGCCTTGGTAACAAAGAAGCTTCTGTCAGCATGTACGGACCGCGCGTGCTGGCGCAGAGGGTAAAACTCACGATCAAGGCCAGCATATTTCAGGAAGTACGGGTGGATCGCAGCTTTGGCTTGGAAGTACGCATTATCCGGAATGCCGCAAGCACTCTGGTCTGCATTGTCGTATTGATTGGGAGTCCAATTATCTGTATTCATAGAAGGGTCATTCAGCTGTCCCGCGGGGAACAACGAAATATTCCCATGAAACATCCATCCAAAGGGAATGTCGATGTCCCGGGGTTGGTAGATGTCGGGGATTGGATCTGAGCTGTAGGGGAAGCCGCCATTCATCTGAGGCTGACCATTATTGAAGGTGTTAGGTGCCTTGCCCCCGTCGGGGACATCTTGCAGTCCTTGGCCAGTGACAGTAGGGGATCCTGGATTTGGAGGTCCGCTATCATCACGGGGAACGACCAAGCTGGCCACTTGCGTAGTGACGCCCAGTAACGCGAGGAACGATGTCAACATCGCTTCTGCGGATAATTACAACCAATGAAGATGGCGTTTTTTTTTGTGGTCAAAAAGCTAGTTTGTTGAATGAGACTGGATTGAACGAGAGTATAGTAACAAGTGCAAGCAGGCTCTTACTCAGAATGACAACAAGCAGTGCATCAGCAAGAAAGCGAACGACAGAAAGCACAGAACGACGAGGAGACGAAGAGAGGGAGGACGAGATGACCCACAACATAATAATAACAAGATTGCTGAAATATGAAAATAGGATAGTCGCCATTCAAAACACCTTCCCCTAGTTTCAAGACATAGACACGGCAGGAATCGAAATTGAACTAATCTCTATTGCAGTGAGGTCAATCAGTAATTTAGAGTGCTTGCGCAAAGATGGAGGCGCTTAATGCCATGTTGTTTGACATATTCGCGATCCAATAGCAGACCAGAGTAGGTGTTTGGGTTACAAGCGACATGCCGTGCACTTTTTTTATCGCGCTTATGAACTTTTGATTTGTTTGACGTGTTCTATAAGACATGAGCAGTCTGTTCCGTACCGGTGGATAGATCATAGACTTTTACTTCTTTTCTCTCATTGACCTATTTAATTCCACTGTCGAGTCTCGCTCGCCCGTCTATTCGTTCGCACCGTTAATTCCTCATGGCATCAAGGGTCTTTAGCCTCTTGATTGCTACGTTGTGTGCCAGCGCCTTCGCTATTCCCAGCTCTGCAGATTCGATCAAGAGCTCAGAGGGAATTGAAAGACGAGACAACAAATGGAATCTGAAATGCAGTAATGCACCAAATACAGTGGGAGGAGAGTGAGTCTACCATATCTGGAAGGACCGTCAGTGGGTCACACGAATGCCAGTCGCTGATTCTAGCAAATAGCTTCCTGGATCCCGCTAGCGTACCTACATTGCCTCAGACTCTGCCAGTGACTGGATCGAACCAGCAAGCGATGAAGTTCATGTGGTGCACTCCGGGTACTAAGACATATACCTTTTTCGGGCAATGGTATCTGACGCCACCTCCGCTTGACTACATGGACTTCGCGAAAGCGATCAACGAGACTGGGATGTCATACCAAAATCAGAAGGACATATGGTTGCCCGACGGTGGCTTCACTGTAGATCCCGCTGGTACAAATGTCCAGGTCCATATGGAAAATTCCCACAAGAACAAATTGACCTGGGGCATTGTCAATTCCGCCTTGGAGGGACTCTTTCAATTTCTCAGTGTGTATGGCGTTGGTTCTCAAAGTCAAAACCCATTGGTATTCCAAGTCAATGACGGCGCGTGGGGCGAGGTGGGCAAGGGATATGCGGCATTCTTGAGGCCCTCAGACGGGAAATGCCTGCTTCAAATCTACCAAGGGAAGGAGATGGAATGCTCGGATCTGAAGAAGCTCGTTCCATAGTGAATCTAATCGCAATCATTTTTGCTCGTTCCTCAATTTTGGCAGACCTACAGAATACCTCTCGCAAATGATGAGGGTGTATGAAATAGTTCAAGTGCTAAGGTACTCTCAATATACCATTCAAGCAACACTTTCTTCCAGGTGTCTCCGAAGTGGCCAAATGTCATCGGAGAGTTCATCTATTGGGGTTCAACCAATGTGGCAACTCTTGATAAGTTGATGGAAGAAATGAAAGCATCTCTCGCATCAGACAACCCGAATTCCTTCATCCTGGCGTCCAATACGGAGGCCACGTTTCCTTGCGGGCCACGAGGTCGTTGCGTCTCAGAGACATCGAGCTTAGCACCAGATTGAAGAGACCGCTTTGGAGTCACACGGCGTCCTAGAGCAGAAGCACGATCCCTTGTAGTCCTAGCGCCTTAAGTCTTGATGTCCACAGTAACATGTGCACTGAGAAGTGTGGGCAACTTCTCACTGTCTTCCGCTTCTGCGGCCTGATGTAAGGTTCTGGACCTCGATAAACCTTTCATAGCCTCGCTCTCCTTCTCTCAACGAGGTGTCGATCTTGGCGCCATGCCGTGGCCGACGCTCGAGGACGTCTGAATCTCGTATTGCCATTGCCTCATTGACATCCTTGTTTTCTGCCGCAAGGGTATGCTCCCAAAATCGACAGTTCTTCCTGCGAAAACATCCTCGCGCTGTGGGAATCTTGACCCAGGACGACTTCGACTGGTGCTGGCCTCAAGATCGAAACGGGCGTACAAGGATCTGCATGGATTTGTAGCAGTGTATTGGCAGAGTCTGCGCATCTCTCTGAGTGACATCCTCGTACAACGCTGGACCAAGGAGCCGGTGACTGTCTCAACTGAACTCTTGTTAGTCCCCAAAGCCATGCTCTACTCCTTTCTTCACATTTGACAGCGTTACTGAATGCGCCATCGATCTTTGCCCCTAGCTATCAATTCACGAAATGTGGCCTTGTCTGCGGCAGAGGATTATGGGAGGCCAAGACGACGGGTCTTTGACGTGGTTTGTAGGGGAAGTATGGTGGTCAAGGTGAAACCATTCAGAGCGCACGCGAAGGACCGGTGTCCTTGAAAGCGGTGGCGGCGGAAGTCTGGGATGGGCAGAGTTTGCAGCCAGTTTTGAGCACTACACGCTCCGATCCCGAATGGATTTGAAGGGCGAGATTTCAGGGCTCCAAGTGTCTTGGCAGTGCGGAATCCAGAAGTGCCAACGCGACGCTCGACAATTGAACTGGTAGATTTGGCACATCAAAGTTCGCAATGACTGAAGGGCATTAAAGGAGTAGAAGTGGAATATGATGTTCGCTTTTCCCCTGGAAATCAGACCATGAGCATCAAGTCTACACACAATTCCGCCTCTGCGATATTTATTCCGAGTTGATTTGAATTGACTTTTTTCATTGACTATGTAATATGTACTAGTACGAGACTTCTGTGGGCTGATCAACGTTTCTCTCGAGATCTGTCCCGTTCATATACAGGAAGTCAATCTGCCATGCGACAATATCATGTCATAGTCAGCACACATCTGAATCGAGCCTTGCCACTCATCATATGCTCGTAGGCTTCATTAGCCTTCGCTAGCGGGAATTTCTCGACCACGCAGTTGACGTTGTGCAGCTGAGCAAAATCTATTGCCTCTTCGCAGTCTAGGGCCTGGCCAGAGGGCCAGCCATGGACTGAGCTACCCTTGGTGATCAAAGGAAGGGTGTTGATTTTGATCTCGCCAATAGCTAGGGCACTCTTGATTAGCATTCCGTACACTACGTATGTAGATAAATTAAACTTACGAGCCAACAGGATAAGTTTTCCCATTGCCCCTAATCCATTGACCAGGTCTCCCATGATCTCTGGATTCGGCGCCGTGGATACAATCATACCAGCTCCGCCCAGCTTCTTGAGAGCCTCTGCATGATTCTCCTTGCTCCCGTCCACATAGACGTGCGCGCCGAGGTCTTTCGCAAATTTCTCTTTTGCACCTGAGCTAGACAAGGCTACAACCTTGAAGCCCATCTTGTTCGCGTATTGGACCGCCAAATGACCAAGTCCACCTAGACCCTGAACTGCAACTACTTCGCCGGGCATAACCTTCATCTGCCGCATACTGTTGAAGACTGTGACACCGGCGCATAGGAGGGGAGAAGAGACGGCAGGGTCAATTTCGGATGGGATACTGACAACGGCTTCGGTACGGATAATGCAGTATTCGGCGACTATTCCCAAAGGTTATTAACATGGGTTCTGCTTTAAGTTGTGAGCGGAGTGAACCTACAGCCACCATCACGGGTTATGCCATTGACCTGCGCGTTATTGCAGGCTTGATTGAACCCTCTTTTGCATTGCTTGCAAGTGCCTAATATGTCACCCATCAGCTGATGCGGTACAGTACTGAAGGGTCACCCACCATCGTGCCCGCCGTGCCATGCAGCACCAACCCTGTCTCCAACTTTCCACGATTTTTCTCCTTGACCAACAGCGGCAACGTCGCCAATGACTTCATGCCCGGGGATTCGAGGGCTGTCATCTGTCAATAGACGGAACCGGCGGCAAGGCTAGAAGATCTTACAAGCCAGCTCCAAACATGTCTGATTGAGCGACGACCTCAGAGTGACAGACGCCACATGCCAAGACCTTGACCAGCACCTCGCCCTCCTGCGGCATTTTGGTCTCAATCTCCTTGATGTGAAGAGGTCCGCCTTTCTCCGTGAACATGGCGGCCTTGTGACTCTTGGGGATTTGCGGAGCCATTCCGACTGCGGTTTTGAGGGTATCGACTGACGGTAGGTTGTTTCGAAGGGTCTCAAGGGACATCTGCTGCAGATCTGAGGGTACGAAGGTCTGAAGGATGTAATAATCGTGAGGTATTTAGTAGTTGGTGGGGCAAAATCCGGCGGCTTCAAGTTGCATGACGTCTGATAGCACGCTTCGTAATTACGAAGCGCTCCGCGGTGCGGTCTTAGAATTTTAGATTAGTGAGCAAGGTCATTCGGCTGGAGAAAATTACTTGCCGCCACCCTGGGATCTGAATCCATCTGATAAAGCCTATCTAGTTTCCGAAGACTGCGAGAGTTCGATCTCGATGCTGCGTGTTTTGCCCATGTCACATTGCAAGGTCGATAGTGGACCCCTGCAGCCGCTGTATTCATGACAACGAGAAGAAAAGCAGCGTTTCATCTTCATCGCTGACCGTTTGGAAGACGAATATGCAAGTAAATACTTGACAGTCTCCAGCTTTGAAGGGGCCGAATGTTTTTAATTTCTTTCCGACCAATACATGATGTTCTAGTCTTTGTAGCTTACTTGCCACCTATTTTGGACCTCTAGCAGCCTAGTCCTTCCCTGCTATCTGAAGAGCCAACTAAGACCTTGCAGTATTAGCTTTTCCGTTTTCAAGATTGCTCAAAAGGATTCGTTGACTAATGAAGGGAAGACTTGGATGCATTGAATCCTGTAGGATCAAAGACAATGGCTAAAGATTCCTGAAAATGGTGCTGACAAGGTTTCGAGATCAGGAATGACATAACTTTGCTTGTGGACCTTCGAGTGCAGCTGTGGTGAGAACATGTCCACAATCAGGAGACTCTTCCGACGCGACAAGAACATTCGGCAGCCAGAACACTTGAATTCTGATACCAGAGAGAGAGGCTCTGACTTGTTCGACGTGCGCATTTGCGCACATCTGGAGCCCAGCTCATCACCTCTCGTGAGAAGAGAATTGTCACCGTGATATCAGACGCCAAGGACTGAGGCCAATTCTCCAAGCCCACAATCCTTTGTGCCGGCAGTGCCATCATGAAAAAAGTCGACGTCGCCTCGCACTATCGTCATTTTCTCGTGCAAATCCTCTGTGTTTCGCTGTATATAAGCTGTCAACATTCCCCTCCAACCCTGTTAGCTTTGTCGAGAAAGGATTGAGAGATAGTGCCGAAATCCTTACACTTTCTTGGCTGCTCTTAAGTCGTAAGCATGGGCAGCAACCATCATCGCTTCCGACGGAGCGACTTTGAGTAGCTCCAAAGCTTTCGCGTACATCTTGGGATCAGGCTTGCTGACGGTGTGAGAGCTTGCTTATCAAGACATCTATTGCTAAGCGAGTGAATTACGCATACCTTTGTCTGCCGAAGAAGCTCCGATGAGAGCAGCATGTGGAATGGAAGGCCAGCTGATTTGGCAATGTCTATTTGTAATCGCGTAGAGCCATTTGCCAAGACGACGCTACATGTTACAAAGAATATCAGCAAGAGCATGGTCAATTTCGTGAGAAGGTCTGACATAATGTATTTCTGTTTTAACCTCTCCAATGCATCCATCACATCTGGCCATGGCGTCTGTACGTGCCAAGCTTGCACAAGCTTGCTCCTCACCCCACCGTCCCAGTCCCTAGGCGAGACACCCCTGGCGAGCAAAAGCCAGTTCAATACCCGGCGATGCGTCACGTCAATGTCCTCTACTGGCTGCCGTGCCTCCCAACGCATGTTAGCCTCTTTGAAGAACCCTTCCCGCCAGTCTGCTGCAAGCTTTGCCAGTGCATCGGGGGGCAAGGCCGGTATGGAAGGTGCTGCTTGTAGTGCTGGAAGTATGGAGGAATACCAGTCGCAACATGTGCCCATCAGGTCAAAGACAAGAGCTTTGGGTCCTGAGGAGGGGTCAGACCTAGATCCGGCCATTATTTGTACGCAATTCAGTTGATATCCAATACGATCCGTCACATCGAATCCCCCGAGTATTGCGCATTGACGATGATTGAAGTGCTCGGGTCCAAAAGTCCATCAGAGGGAAAGTGGCACCCTCACGTGATACGGGCCGCCTTGGCAGGGCACTCATCTTCCGGACTTGATACTACCTTTTAATGCATTTGTACCATCGTTGACCAAAGAGCCATTCTAATACAATCCTCAACCAGTCTGGTCGTGGAAGTTTGCATTTGGTGGGTCGCGATCCAGCATGTAAGCAAATCTTTGACGGTTCTCTTCTAGCAGGAGATACGATGGTAGATCCATGTTTTTCTCCACCCTGTCAAAGATCTCGCCTTTCCTCTCGAACAAGTCCTCACCATTTCGGACTTTTTGCAACAGTTTCGGTGGGTCCAAAATATAAGGGTGATTATAAGCCTTGTGCGAGAAAGAAGTAATCTTGTTCATGAGTCCCTGAAGTGTCGACATACACGAACTACAATGCCACGCAGCGTTGTACAGCTCGCTGTGCGGCTTCCCAGTGCGAAGATCTTCCGGCTTGACGGTGCTTTCGATGCCCTTAAAAAACGTGGCCTGTGGATGGGGCCATTGATCTCCCCGATGTAACCACTGGAAGCTGTAATAATAAAAATGGCTGCGGAGGGTTACTCTTGGAGGATATGCGCAATTGCGCAGCGCTGTTAAGGTACTGAGTCGGGGCATCTCATCGACATCGCCAACAATGAGGACATCACCATCGGCTGGTGCTTGGTCCCCACTCAAAGAGAACAGCGCTTGATCAAAAAGAGCGTTTCGAGTGAATCGTTCATGCTCCCACGTATCTCCTTGGGGTAGATTGGCGTCGGTGAAATTGACGACACGATGAATTATCTTATTGTGGAAATACTTGAAATTAGGCCAAGAGTCCTTGAAATGAAGCGGCTTTGCAGTCTCTTGGAACGTTTGAGCGGATTCCAGAACCACAAAATAGTCTACTTCTTCGGAAAGCTCATTGAAGCGGATTTCCGCCCAGTCCAATTCGGTATTAATGAGGAACAAGTCGTAAACTTTTCGCTTTCGGTCACGAGCGGTATAGACCTCCCAGCGATGCCTGTGACAGAAGTCTTGCGCGATTTGTAGAGATAAGAAGCCGTGCTGGGCATCTGGATTTAATGCTTGAACTGGGCCAGTGTAAGGGGTGGCTGCTTCCTGAGAGTAAGTAGGCCATCCGACCAAGCGAGCGGAATACAGGGAGATCAAGGCAAGAAGCGACACGAGTGCGAATTGAGAATACGACAACCGTAGCATGATGCGTTCGATGTACGTCGTTGCATTTGAAGATGATGGGAAGTGATGTTTCGAGCACGGTTTCAGATCCTCAGGGAAAAATCCTCGATTCTATTTTTTTGGACGTGTTTCAGGAGAAAGTTGGAGAAGCTGGAGACGGAGGAAGGTTTGCCGGGCTCTCCAAAAACAGGCAGGGCAGATTTATGATGAGGCTTCAGCGTCACGCCCAGTAGTGCGAGGTGAACAAGGCTATGCTATGCTATACCGTTCCCTACTCGATGATGTGCTTCACGATGTTATTTATCATCGGAGTCGAAGAAAATGTCCTGTACACTCGCGCAATTATGGACAATATACCCAATCGCGGAGTCAATGGCTTCGAACATGGGGCTCTTCGACCTCGTCAACTTAGCACGCACAAGCTCTGAGTACCGAGCGACCCTTCGTGGCCTTGACATGCCACCTTCACACGATGAGGAACCAAGACGCACCAACAAAGGAGTCCGTCGATCACTCTGCATCAACGCAGGCAAAACCCTTCATTGGAGTAATCTGACGGGAAAATCCATCTACTGGTGCGAGGAAAACACACCTCGATCCCGATGTTTCCATGAGAGACCAGGTTGGTCGTCCCCAAAAGACGTTCTTCCCTGTCGAATCTGTTCAAAGCCTGTCTGCAAGAATTGTAACTCGGATTCTCTGCTTAAGCCACTCGGTGGGCGCGACAATCCGCCATTCTGTCGCGAAGACTATCTCTTCGACGAAAGATTGTATGGTCAACACTATCAGTCCCTCTGCGCCGTATGTTGTCCCCAGGAGAGGATAGAGAAAGCCTGGAGCCGTTTCTCGTCCAAGCCCTATGACAAGAGAAAGCATATAAGTCTTTGCCGATGTAATTGGCCACACAATTCACGAATCAGGGCATGTCTAGAGTGCAGAGCTCACATGCGGAGCGATCGAGAGACCGGCCGACTGTTGAGTCGCGCGGATCCTGTCCCCAATTCTTGTGCTCGAATTGGCTGTGACAACGCTCTTTGGGGGTTCAAAAGGCCTTGGGGGCGACGACATCATACTATTTGCATCATGTGCGATCTTCCACGAGAAGCCGAGATCCCTCTGCAACAGTAAGCAAACGCTATCCTGCTTGGGTCCAAGACTTCCATGATTTCTTTGGCTGACTTGCGAGACCTGCGTAGGAGAATAGTCACTTCCGCGATTGTGGGCCTTCAGATGGTCGGCGTCCTTGCTTACATAGTATGGCAAGGCCTCTACGACCATTGCCTACCTGGCTTTTTGCAGCGCTTGATACCAAAACCGAAGGACTTATGGGGTTCATGACAGGGAGTCGGACAGATTTGAGCCTTCTATTCCTACAAAGTTCAATGCAGAGTAACCCAACTCAACCTTGCCTAAGTAGGTTGCATGACTATACCACTCTGCCACGAACCAATCACATAGTATGCTAGCATGAATTCCCATCGGTTCAAAGTGAAGAGATCTGTGGACTATCTCCACGAATCCCCGGACTGCACTTGAAGATAATCGCACTTGTCAGGCACAACACGGACATCCTTGAGGTTGATGACTTGACAGGAGCAGTTGAGGCTTAGATTTCGTCGCCATTGACGCCCCTCGTGCTGACTTGATATGGATCTGGTATAGAATCTATAGGCTCGTGCCAATGTCCCTTGTCATCACGCTCCATCGTATCCTCCCTTCTCAACCAACCTAACCACTCCATCAACAACTCCATCAACTGTACTCTTTGCCTGCAGTCCATTGAGCCATCCCTCTGGAATAGCTTCGATTCCATACCATGCCCCAGCGAGGCCTCCATACACAGCACCCACAGTGTCTGCATCAAACCCCAATTTTACCGCCTTCAGTGCACCCTCTTTGAACGTCGCCGTGGTGAAAACCGCCCATAGTGCTGCTTGAAGCGTATGCACAACATAGCCTGAGCTTCCTATGTCCTCTTCTTTCGTCTGCATGAAGTTATCCAATCCCCCATGACCCCCAAAGAATTTACCCAAAGCAGGAGTTAAGCCTCCGCCCGCTTCGGTTCCTCCGAGATCGGTATCCACGAAAGCTTCTATAGAGCTCCAGAGATCTTGCTTTGTTACAACAAGGAGATCGTCAAACATTTGACTGATCATGTGTGTGTAGATTTGGCACGCTTCTGGCAAGTAAGGTGAGGATGCGTGGGTGAGGAGGCTTCGGCGGCATACTGTTGGGCAAGCCTGCGGTCGCCGTGGTAGACGAGTGGAATTGGGGCGCAGCGCATTAAAGAGCCATTACCGCATGATGACTGTGCGAGATGGTTCAGCGAGTATTTCGAGAAAGGCGACTGGGCTTCGCACCTTACGCTTCAAAAACTGATCGACCACCTCTTGATGGTACTTCATCTCCGTAGGACTAGCATCCTCTCCACTCTTCATTGACTCTACCCATATCCTCAGCGACTCCCTCGTAGCATCTCCGATATCAAAGCATTCGCCCGTAGCGCTCATGTACCCATATTTTTTCCACTTCACGTATTTCCTGATCTGGTCGTGCAGCACAAATTGCCCTTGTCTGTCCACCAGAGACTGCGCCAAGCACAATGTCATCGACGTATCGTCTGTCCATGTCCCAGGTGAGAGATCAAAGTTACCGTTGTAGCGATATCCTGATACTACATAGAGGAAAGGTGCCTCTGCGGCGGAATTCGACCGGGCCGCCCAGGGCATCAACGACAGCGACACCGTACAGAGAGCCATGAATGCGGGACGAAGTGGAGACGAATTTCATCCTCAGATGTGTGTGTCGCTCTCATATATCATGTGAGGTTCCCTACTGCCTGATTGCAGTGTTTGGGGCCGAGGCTAGGCCCGAGTGTGGGCACTATCGTGGGCCGCAAGTGGTGAAGAAGGAGGCGCCAATATTCTAGAGCACTTTGCACTCGTTGGCCTCAGACTCATCGATCAACGCTCCCAGGTTGTTAGGAGGAATGGCGAAAGACTGGCTGAGCGGGCAGGAATGCCAGACAGAAGCACGAAAGTCAGGGCACAATTTTCACTCAAGGACCTAGAAGAGACTTCCCAGTCAGCGAATCCGAATTTGTCTTCTCAACGCACTCCATCCTTACCCCATGGGGCCTTTATTGCTGAGACTTACAGCCACGAGACTCCTAGTCCGAAGACCGCTTGTGCGTTTGACAGGTTTGAGGGGGAAGGCACGAGTCTAGGCGTGCCTTGGCCCCCAGGCTGCAGACGCCCCTGACGCCCCACATGCCCCACACCCGTCATCGCACCAAACGAAAATCCCAGGGCCGAGTTCGCGCTTGGGCTTGGCTTGCAACTTTTTGGATAATTTTGTGCTCTTTCCTCTGAGTCACCCCACGACCCACTTTCAAAGAAACACGCATCGAAGGACGTCCCAAGGTCTTTACAATCCTCTACACCAGCTTCAATCGCAATCATGGCCCCTTCAGCAACCACGAACGGACAGACCAATGGCGTCAATGGCCATGCAGAAGAACATACACCCCACAACCCCCGCCGCCAGCCATTCGCGTCGGTTGGAGATTACCTGTCCAATGTCTCGAACTTCAAGGTACCGTTGTTGCGCCAGGTCGAGGGGCTTCGAGGGCCACAAGCTGAGGAGAGAATAGATTATTGAGAGCACTTTACGTGAGGGGGAGCAAGTAAGTCAAATCCGGAGACAGGACGGATAATGGCTTGGACATTGACACTGGCCATGCAGTTTGCCAATGCATTCTTCGATACCGAGACCAAGATCAAGATCGCCAAAGCCTTAGACGCCTTCGGTGTAGAATACATCGAGCTCACCTCGCCCGCCTCCTCCGAGCAGTCTCGCAAAGACTGCGAGACTATCTGCAAATTGGGCTTGAAGGTATTCAATCACCTTGTTTCATCAATCCGTGGGAAGGTGACAGGACAAGTCTTTGCTAATTGTCGGCTTTACATAGGCCAAAATTCTCACACACGTTCGATGTCACATGGACGATGCAAGAGTCGCCGTTGAAACAGGAGGTTTGGGATGTCTCTAGACTTTGAGGACAAGGTCTAATCATGGCAGTGGACGGACTTGACATCGTCATTGGAACCTCGCCGCAATTGATGCAGCACTCCCATGGGAAGAGTAGGGCACACCTAGCCAAATTCGTGATCCAGCTGACCTGTCTCCAGGCATGGATTACATTCGCGTAAATGAGCACCAAATCATGGGGAGAATTCGTATCGGATACTGATTGTGGTAGGATACCGCTCTCGAAGTCATACAGTTTGTCCAGTCCAAAGGGTTAGAGTGCAGATTCTCGTCCGAAGATTCGTTCAGATCCGATCTTGTGGATCTCCTCAATATCTACTCCGCCGTTTCCAAAGTTGGCGTCAACAGAGTCGGCATCGCAGAGTAGGCGCATTCGGTTCCCCCGAATATCAAATCTGAAGCTCATGGCTGCCCTAGTACAATTGGTGTTGCTAGCCCACGGCAAGTCTACGACCTCGTAAGTCTCAAGCATCCCCGTTGATTACATTTGCACGGAGTAAACTTGCGTATCATGGTCTTTTTGCTGACTTCCCGGATAGGTCAGGACACTACGAGGAGTCGTCCATTGCGATATTGAGACACATTTCCACAACGACACAGGCTGTGCCATAGCCAATGCATATTGCGTAGGTCACACTGAGATGCAAATCTTTGCGATGAAGGCTAACCAAAGATCAACAGGCGCTTGAAGCCGGTCAGTGGAAGTTGAACTCAGGCACTATAAGAGACTGACCTGTAGCGTAGGTGCTACGCATGTCGACACATCGGTTCTGGGCATCGGCGAGCGAAATGGCATCAGTAAGTTCTGAACCGCAAGGATCGCCGCTGCTGATACTAACGTTTCTTCTAAAGCACCACTTGGAGGGTATGTGAGATCCAAGAAACACTACCCAAACCCTACCCCTTTCTCAGCTCCCACGCTTATTGATTCCTCCATACGCGTCTTGTCCTTCATTGATGGCCCATGCTGATATGCCTCCTCCAACAGATTCGTTGCCCGTATGCTAGTAGCTGACAGAGACTGTAAGTACTTTGTAGACCTAAGACCTTCAACGTCCTGACCTGATCTCGATAGATGTGCGGGGCAAATACGATCTTACCAAGCTCAAAGTCAGTATAGAAAAGACCATCCCCGACTCCGCTTTCCTGACTCTAAATTTTATCAGGCAATCGAAGACCTTGTTGCGGGGGCTGTCGAAATAAACGTCCCTTTCAACAACTACATAACCGGTTTCTGCGCATTTACACACAAGGTATGAGACACCTCCGCCCATCAAGCTCCTTTTGGCGAGGAGTGCAGGGTAGAATTCTTGAGTGAATGCGGCGTGGCTCATGAGCATTTCCCATCCATCGTTCACTTTGATCGTACTTGTCAATCAAGTCAAAGCTGACTAGTAATCTCATATAGGCAGGCATACACGGTTAGATACTCGCGTGTTCCGTCTATTTCTAGACTGTACTAATCTATTACAATAGCCAAAGCTATACTTGCGAACCCTACAACCTACGAAATAATAAACCCGGCGGATTTTGGAATGTATGTGCTTATTAGAATTGTCACCCGATATCCTGGAAGGCCTCAGATCCTACCATACACATCTAGACTTCCAAGTCTTTGATCTGATCTATGCACTTCTTGTCTGGCGATGGTATGGCTAACATTTAACAACTGCAGGACCCGCTATGTCCATTTCGCATCACGGCTAACAGGCTGGAATGCTATCAAAAGCCGCGTCAATCAGCTCGGTATGTGCAATTGCCGATAGATCTACGCATCTTCTCGAACAGCATCTGTTCAAAGTGATGACAAGCTCGGATCACCAACGTCGATGCTGATTGCGAATCCTGAATAGGTTTGGAAATGACCGACAGCCAGATCAAAAGTTGTACTGCAAGAATCAAGATAAGTCCCCATATCCGATGAGTCTGCCTAGTCAACGCTGACTCTCGTAGCACGCAATGGCCGATGTGGTACGCAATCAATCAGACATTTCGGACAAAGATGGACACTGACTATGACTGCAGAGGCATTTAGCGATCGAAGACACTGACGCAATCATCAACGCCTTCTACGAGAACCTGTATTCAGAGAAAAGCGGCGAGAAGCCGCTGCTAGACGACATGAGTGCCGAGGAGAAAGCTGCGTTCGCCAAGAAAGAGGCCGAGCTGAGTAAAGAGCCAGAGTCCCAGCATCTGGATCACGTCGTCGATCAACAGTCTCATACGTTAGCCGCAACGAATGGCGAGAACATCCACGAGGATGTCAGCATGTTGAATGGCGAGACAACCGCGGCGAGGTGATGATTAAGGTAAAACGATTTGAACGGCTTCTTATGTGAGTTGTTGGATGCAATGAGATGCTTGTATATGTTGAGTACGATCTGGCGCTGGTCCTCAGAGGAGTCACTCTGGGGTCAGAAAAGTTTGACGAAATACGGTGGTCTTCGATATCTGGCACCCAAAAGCTCTGGATTCTATCATCTGGCTGGTGACATCTATCTTCCAGGTGTTCCGCATTTTCTGTCACAAAGAAATGCAAAATCTGTAGAGCAATAGGGGCTGTGAATTCACAGGCAGTCATGCTGATATTAAATAGCTCATCGCACATGTTCTGCCAGACTTTTCTATTACTTCAAGCAAAATTCTTGATGGCGCTCTGTTCAAATTGGAGTTCTGTTGATCTCTTTTCCGAGCGCAGCCTACAAGACGGCTTACACATTGAGAATTGCTAGCATGAACGTTGAAGCACGCCGCCAATCCCGAATCTGGAGGCGCCATTCTGGCTTGGATCTGTCCAAACACTAGTCAAGTTTCTGTGCATACCGCCTGCGACATAATCATCTCGACATCAGATTCTCAGATGGTGGTCCGCGGTTTCCCCGGTTGGACGCCCCTTGCGGGGTTACAGCGGCCCTGTCCAGATGGAGATTAACACAGGTACGAAATGAATGCCAACTCGCATCGGACTGCCTGACTGGGAAAAGTGATCCGTGATAGGCGGAGAAGACCATGTACGAGTGACATCATGCTGAACTTCTCAACCGTCGTCGGCATGCCGACATGTAGAGGAGAGGGTCTTGAAATATCAGGTGAGGGTTGATCGATATTGAACAAAATATTTGTGGGCAAACAAAATGGCTAAGCTCAAGTACGAGATCCTTACTGGACTCCTCTTTGCTACTGTAATCCTCTCGAAGAAGGTGATCGATCTCAGTGGACATGATTGGACACTGGAGAATCTACCCCTGAATATCAGCGTCCCTGGATCCGTACCGTCACAGGTCCATCTGGATTTATACGCCGCCCAAGTCATTGGTGATCCGTAAGGGAATGTCATTGCTCCAAGGATCCGTACTAAAGAAAACTACAGATACTTCGGCCTAAACGATTTCTCGCTGCGATGGATCCCCGAAAACAATTGGACTTACTCTGCGGAGATCGCGGGGCTGTATGCTATCGAGACCTTGATGCTGCATCATCATTGCTAATGCTTTCCAGAGACACGTCCAACGATGTCCAGACATGGCTTCTGTTCAATGGCTTAGATACCTTTACCAGTATCGAGTTCGGCGGCCAGCATGTGGCAGCAACGAACAATCAGTTCCGTCAATACTACTTCGATGTCAGCGATCTTCTGAGTAATTTCACGTCTTCTGTGCTGAGCGTGAACTTCGGAAGCGCACCGAACATAGCTGACCAAATCGCCGCTGAGCCGGGCCAGGAAACTTGGCCGTACGGGATCGAGATTATCTATGAGTTTCCGAATCGACAATTCATTCGCAAGGAGCAATCTGACTTCGGCTGGGACTGGGGCCCAGCATATGCTCCGGCGGGGATTTGGCAGCCCGCCTATGTCATACAGCTCTCTGCTTCCGGCTCTTCATCAGAAGTCTATGTCAGGAATCCCGATTTCGACATTTCCCGTGTGGGACAAAGAAATAACATACCTCCTGATCAAAGCGCGCCATGGCTCTTGAACGCCAGTCTAGACGTGATCGGGACATTACCAACAGGCGCCGCTCTCAGCTACACATTTACCAACTCTTCTACAAATCAAACAGTCATTTCTGGCATGCTTACAAATATCAGTTGTTCGGATAGCACGATTACTGGGACTACGGTCCTTGATCCAGTAGAGTACGAGCTTTGGTGGCCACGCTGCTTGGGGCCTCAAAACCTCTACAATCTGACGGTGGGCATCGTAGACAGCAGCAATGAGACCCTAGCGTCAGTCAATAGGCGCACAGGCTTTCGAACGATAGTGAGTCCGTCCTGACAGCATGAGGGTGCTTGATATTCGGGGTTGACCTCGATAGGTTCTCAACATGCAAGTCATCTCTGATGCACAGGTAGAACAGGGTATTGCACCCGGGAACAATTGGCACTTCGAGGTGAATGGCCATGAATTCTACGCTGAGGTTCAAACTTCATCCCTCCTGATGCCTTTTGGCCCCGGGTTACTGCCACAAAGATGCAGCAGTTGTTCGATTCTGTCACCGCCGCAAATCAAAACATGCTCCGAGTGTGGGCCAGTGGAGCTTACACCCCAGACTTCATCTACGACATCGCCGATCAGGAAGGTGTTTTGATGTGGTCAGAGTTCGAATTTGGGGACGCGCTCTACCCTGTAGATCAGGAGTTCCTTGGAAACGTTGCCGCAGAAGCGACGTACAATGTCCGGAGAATCAATCATCATCCATCACTCGCACTCTGGGCAGGAGGTATGTGTTGGAGGTTTCCGAAAGAGGTGACTACCCAAGACTTATGTTTTTTTTAGGCAACGAACTTGAGTCGCTAGAGCTTATGACGGTAAACGATACCGCACCTGAGCAGTACGATTTTTACCGGGCCCAGTACGAGCAGCTTTTCTTGAATACTCTCCTACGGATTATGTACGCAAACTCAAAGAGCATAAGTTACATCCCAAGTAGTACCACAAATGGCTATCTCAGTCTGAATTTTTCGGCCCCCGAACCGATGGTCGAGCGGTACAACAACAAGACACCAGGCTCCATCTACGGCGATACCGGTTAGTGATGTCACGACGTTGAGGACTAAGTCCTAGGTCAACAACAAAAACCCTAGACTGTTACAACTACGACTCATCAACCGCCTTCAACTACTCCTCATACCCGGTCGGAAGATTCGCCAACGAATTCGGCTATCATTCCATGCCTTCCCTTCAAACATGGCAGCAAGCAGTACCACCCGCTGATCTCTACTTCAACTCCACCACCATCCAACTCCGAAACCACCATTATTCCCCCGGAGGTCTGAACATCAGCAACTTCCCCAACACCACCAAGGGAATGGGCGAGATGACCATTGCTGCTGAAAGATGGTATCCGGTGTGTAACAGTACACATATTTACAAACCAGCCACTGATGATCCGCAGTCACCGAATAAGACCGACACTGCAGCCAATTTTTCCGCTTGGTGCCATACCACTCAGATCTTCCAGGCCGATTTCTACAAGTCCGAGATCCAATTCTACAGGCGTGGTAGCGGCTTCCCAAATCGACAGCTAGGCTCATTGTATTGGCAATTGGAGGACATATGGCAAGCGCCTTCTTGGGCAGGAATTGAATATGACGGCAAGCAAACTCCCTCCCGTAACCAGATTTCCTGCTTACAAACATTCTCCCATAAGGAAGATGGAAAGTCCTCCACTACATCGCCAAAGACATCTACCAACCCCTCATAATCTCTCCCTTCTACAACACCACAACCCACTCCCTCGAAATATACGTCACCTCCGATCTCTGGTCCAGTGCCAGCGGTCTCGCTCAATTCCAATGGTATCAATGGGACGGCACTCCGATCTCCAGTCTCAGCACTCCTGCTGTAGACTTCACGGTCGGCGCTCTGAACACCACTCGGGTGCTAGCAACTACATTGCACAATTCAACTGTAGATTTCAATAACGCCATTCTCTACATGAATCTCTCCGCCGAAGGCTACCTCCCTAACACCAACACCCCCACAACCTTCACCCACGAAAACTATCTCCATCCCTCCCCCTTCTCTACCGCCAACTTAGTCGACCCAGACATCCATCTAACCCACTCCAGCTCCACAAAAACCTTCGCAGTAGAAGCCACAACCGGCATCGCAATCTGGACATGGCTTGACCACCCAGGCACATTATTGAATTTCGATTCCAACGGATTCGTGCTGCTGCCGGGACGGCCGATGGAAGTGGGATATACGGTGAAGAGTGATGGTACGGGGGGGAGGTGGGTGGGGGAGGTGACGGTGGGGAGTTTGTGGAATAATACACTTGTGGGGTGAGATGGGTGATGGTGGATGTTGGGGGGCGGTGATGGATAAGGGAGGTCTCACAGAAGCATTATTTACACAGAGGATGCGAGCATTATGCAACCTTACCCCATGGAAGGAAGCAGCACCCCGGATATGAAGGAAGGGTACATATATCCCATCACAATTGTGACATCCGAAATCCCTGTGATACATGAAACGTCTCGATTATCCACCTACCCATCACTCCCAGTTACCATCTTGATACTACTCCCTAGTCTATATCCATTAGTCTCTTAGCTACGCAATTGGGTAGAAGAGCGTCAAATAGGTGAGCTCTTGCAATTGGCAATTCAATTTCTTCAGCTTTGTGATATTACTGCTAGTACATGCTCAGTCTGGCCATCATCACATCCTCCGCCACATAGCCAATGATCTCGAGGCAGTTTCAAGACTAAAGCCACGGCAGTCATCTCAGCAGCCTCCAACGACGAAGTCCACTCAGTCCCAAGTTCCCCATCCGCCTCCATCAGTCGTCTCTTCCGTTGCGGCGCCATTCGCATCATTGAGACCCATCCCAGCAACAGAGGATTCGAGCCCATTCTGACCTTTCTCCTCTTCTTTTGGTGGCGGGTCGGCGATCTTGACGGCTAAGGCTTGGACGCCTTTTCGAGCAGCACCGACGATGAATGATACGCCTGTATGGGGTTCCTGTGTCAATTGGTCAACGAGATACTTGCAATGACCCGGGAAATGCTTACTATGCCACCATCTTCGTCAGGTTCTTCGATTTCGGACATGTGGAAGTAATACCTGAAAGGCCGTCAGCAATGCACTTGCCTAGGTTCTCCGACCTTAACGAACTTCTTAGGAGCTCCGTAGGCGGGTGGGCCGAATGGTGTGATGAAGCCGTAGCCGTTGGTAGGCTTCTTTTCCGTGGGATCGAAGTAGCTCTAGCGAAAGAGTCAACAGAGTAGCAACGGAAGGTGCATTACAAGGCGACCCTTACCTCGACCTTGCCGTAATGGACTTTCGCAGTGATACGTGCGACGCGAGCAGGGTCTTCTTGACGGACGTCCTTGGCCAGTGGGCCTTTGGTCCCTTCTTCTTGCTTGAATGACACGCACATGTCTTTCACCAATATCAAACCGTTGGCTTCCTTGGCGAAGACGATGGCTCTGGTTGAGATCAGTCATTGCCATGGCAGCACGGAGGAGAAATGTACTCACTCTTCTTCGCCTTTCCATGATATGAAGCCAAAGCCCTTCTCATCCATATAGTTCTGCTCTGTTTTCAGCATTTTCACTCGTTTGCATGGGTGGTATGAGGACCGAACACCTTCACTTTTCCGAACTCGCGACCTTCGTCTGAAAGGACTGGCTCAGGGACACTCTCTTCCTCGCGCACCTTCTTGGCCGAGTCGCCCTTTTCTGTGGCTTCCACAACGTATGAGACAGGCTGCCCGACGAAAGGTTCGATGCTCCCGAATTCCTTTTTATGACTAAAGAGGCTATTATGGTCTGTCAGCGTGTGGATTGCTTTCCAGCAAAAAGGGTTGAGTCATACTCTTCACCCCCGGTGCAGGGCGCAATAAAAGCAAAGCCTTTCTCCTCATTATAAGACTGTAGACTGTCAGCTTTCTCGATCTGAAGGCGCGCAACCAACCATCGCGGGCTTTGAGATGGTCTCGTTGTACCTTGACTTTACCGAGCTGACGCTCGCCTTCCTCCTCTTCTGGCGCAGCTTCTTCTATTGTACCACCCTCTTCCGCTCGAACCTTCTTCGCCGCAGCACCTTTCGGGCCTTCTCCGATCACAAAAGAGACAGCTTGGCCTTTAGCAAAATCGTCGCCTTCACAATCGCGTTTATGAACGAAGGCACTAGAAGAATTCAGTCAGCCTTGAGCCTCACTGAACACCGTTTGTGATGTCCTACTCAGGCTCTCCGGATGTACGACCAATGAAGCCGAAGCCTTTTTCTGCATTCCAGTTCTGTAGCGAAAGAGCAGTCAGTACAGAATGTCCCGCAATGTGGGCGCGAGGCGCCAGTCCCCAGAGCGAAAGGTAGAGTACCTTGATCGTTCCAAACTCACGGGGTCCCTCGTCCGGGGCGACTGCAGCTTCCTCGATTTGTACATCCTTTGCTTTACCGCTCTTGTTATCGGCCTCGAAGATGAAGGAGACCTTCGAGCCTGGCACTAGGTCGGTGCGACCTGGACAATCGCGGGCGTGGCAGAAGAGGCTTTGAACCTATGTCAGTGGAGCGCTGACGCTGGTGTGTGCGACGACCTCACCTGCCGCTTCCATTATCGCGCTCTATGAATCCAAATCCTTTCTCGGTCCATCGCTGACATAGGTTGAGATTGTTGCCGCAGTTTAGAGGACAGAAAATGCGATGAGACCCGTACCTTGACGACACCATACTCTCGGCCACCTACTCCATTGCCGGCCATTTGATCTTCCCCAAAGTCTCCATCTGTCCCATCGTACCACTCTGACATGATGTTGATGGCCGAACGGGAACAGCGAGTTGAATTGTGGTGGATGGACTATGACAAGTGGTGGAGTCTCTGGGTAAGCCTGGGTGGCAAGAGGGAAAGACTTTATGTGAACTTTGTGTGTTGGAGGGATGCGTAATTGACAAGCTTGGATCACTTTATTGGTTGATGGAAAGTGATGTTGAAGGCTCCCACAACCTTCCTGCGAGCCGTGGAAGATTTACACTGGGGTAGAGGATTTGATTGGATGTTGAAAGAGCGAGAGTGATGTAGAGGCGGCAATTTACAGAAAGCTTGGCAAACAAAGTACGTCAATTGGGAGCATTCACTCCACACCAACATCCAGGCAGTTTTGGTCAGTCAATTAGACATCTGTTCCTCACAGGAATCCCTTCCGTTCCCATTTGTGATGCCTGGGAGAAAGCGAGCCACTCTTAAAAAAGAATTTCTATTTGGAAAGGCCGGATACTGTGGATCAATATCACGACTCAAACGAGCAAACTCAAGGACTCACAGCATGCCTTGCCGGGAGGACAGGGAAGCGAGAAGCACAACAACAGATGTCGGAACGGTACTCGAGACCACGCTTAGCATCTTCGAAAATCGCTGAGATGTTTCTTGTCTTGCCCACCATTTTGACCAAGGCCAGCATCACGGAAGTAACAACGGCAACGGATCTGCTCAGAAGTCTGCATCTTGGGAAACCTGGAAGTTTGCAGCAGCTCACGACTTATTCCATCCACCACCGATTGTGCACGCGCAGATGTGATCAGAAGCTGCGGCTGGCAAGGATGTAATCCTAGTCCGCTGGTTACAGATCACAGTATCGAGGATTCAGGTGGATGGCTGCATATGATGGGTCGTCGGGGCCTCAGTAATCTGTCTACTTGCTCGTTAATTCGAAAGGATGTGGAAGGAACCACTCATTATGCACGCATGGTTTGCTCTACACTGTTTGCTGATGCAGGGTCCCTGCAAAAGGTGGAGAGACGGGACTTTCTGGCGAGAAGGTGTCGGTTACTTTCGAATGTAACATCAGAGCTGTAGGATAGACTCCGAAGTGCCAAAAAGCCGGGCAATTGAGCAAGAATGAAGGAGGAAGCCTCCCAAGTCCGGGATTGTGGGTGGCAATGGAAGTTCTAGTATTAGAGTAGCACTTTCTCAAGGGGTACAAGTTATTGATGATGGTAGCCAACTGTGGTACTAGCCTTGACCACTCTGATGCCAGTTGGAAATGCGCATAGGACTTTCACGTGGTTATCATTATCCGGTCACTTGTTCTTTCTCACGGTTTTGGAACTGTAGGATAGATCTAAACGAAATCCGTGATATTTTCCCACAAAGACCTATGAGGAAAGTTCTCGTTCTGTTGCATGATCTGGTTGAAGACAGTCGTTTTCCCAAACACCGCGAAAGGCTGGATATCGGTTGAAGACCGTAGTGCCCCATGAATGCAGGTCCAGGTCGAGGGACAGGGGGGAAACGCGCTAGAGACGCGGAGGTTTTAGCGCGAAAGCGACTCTTTTCTGTTTGCGTTCAAATTTTCTCATCCATCAAAACATGCAGCACTTGCTGCCATCCATGCAGCAGTCTAGTTGGTATTTCTTAGCTAATCATATCTGCAATCGCTACTTGTGTCCCCCACAGTCTAAAATAATCTACTGCCATCCTCCAGATCTCAGACCCAACGGGCCCTTGTCCGCATCAGCTCTTACTCGATCCAGATCCTTCCTCAACACCGAATAATGGCCGGTCTCATGGACCTTTCAAATGAGCTGATCTACGTCATCCATACCCTCATTCCACCACCCGATCTGGGCAGCTTCTACTGTATCAATAGAACCATCTATGCCCTGACCGCCATACATCGTATTGGGCATCAGCGCTTGAAAAGACTGTATGCTGTGCGTGTTCAATGCGACAACTACCAGGCACAAGCTTCTTTAATCCGAGATTTCTTGAAAGACCCCGAACCTGCTCTTTACATTCAGCGCTGGACCCTGGGTGCTCACTGCCGGTGCAAGCCATCCCTGATCAGCGCTCCTGCTGATGAAATTGTCTACACTGATGCGGAAGATGCGCTGCTAAGGGAAAAGATACAGCAATGCGCTTTCATCCCAGCATTCAAAAAGTCTACGTGGGTTGATTGCGTTCACTATCTGACTGACGACAGCATCTCGATACTAGCGATCTTAATGTGTCCCAACCTTACGTCGTTAGAGATACACAGTAACTTAGATGAGTGCTATGACCTCGTCACGAACTTGGTCAGGTACATGATGACCACATGCCCTTCCCGAAGCTTGGACGACAGCGCACTTTTATCGTCTCTTGTCAGGGTTGACTTAGGGTGCGCCAATGATTCTATTGAACCGGAATCCATTGAGATTCTTGCAAGGCTGGTGTCCCTCCGACTGATCAATGCGTTCAACGTCTGTGACCCCGGAGCTGATTTGGCTTCATTCAAGCCGCTGGCAACCACGAAAGTGACAAGCCTAAATATCTCCCATGGTGATATAGCTCCGCAACGTCTGATGTTGTTGTTGGAGGGTTTTACTTCGCTTCAATCATTCTCTTATTGGCCTGGTGGTGTGATTGGCCATTCTCGTCATCCCTTCGAGCCACTGGTGATCATTCGAGCCCTCTTGGATTGTGCGCAGAACTCTCTTCGAGAGCTGCGTTTTCGAGCTCCCAGGGCAGCACAGGCTTACATGGGTAGCCTTCGTCGCTTTGGTGCTCTGGAGTACCTGGAAACAGATACGACCTTGTTACTTGGTGATGCGCATGGTTCAATCGTCAAAGTAGAGGACTCGTTACCGAATTCTATACAAGCCGTGAAATTGTTCGACGGCAAGTCGTCTAAGTGGCATGACGATAGGTGTACGGACATAGTGCTGCAATTGATAGAGGCCAAAGCCGCACTCGTCCCGGAATTGAGAACTGTTGAGTGGACCAATCCGACTTTCCAAGAAGAAGTCAAGGAATACGCAGGGTTCATTTTGACTTCCAGGAATCGCGAACCCGCCTCGCTTCCCCACTTCGCCAATCAAGCAAATCGACCTTATCAGTGAAATACTAAGTTGTGATCAGTCTGCGGATTGATTTGTCCGACATGAGCTGTTCAACGAGCACCACCAAACATCTTTAAAACTAGAACCTTGGACCGTCGGAGTCAAAGAGACTAGAGGTATCTTCTTTCCCACTTGCCGGTCAAGCTCAGGGGTTTCCCCCCTAGCTTTCATTCACCTACACCTCAGGCAAGCCCTTGGGGTACTCTCTTGGGACTTACGGCGATCTCTCCAGACGAGTAGCCTTCAGCGGGTGTGCCCCTAAATGTACCTTGAAGGGAGAGGCTGTTTGCCACTATCTTAGCAGGAAACGGGATGGCACTAGTGTCGAGCTCTCGGATGGCCAGATTGAAATGGTTGTCTTGCTTGATCATCTCGTGCTGATCTGTGTCACGCACTAATACTGTAACTACCCCTTACCCGCCTACTCACCTTATTCGAAAACTTGATGTCCTTTCAGCTATATATTGCGAGGGAATGATACCTCCTCTTTAAGGAGCATTTGTGGGATAATGCCATCGATTTAACCCAATCCAGAGGTTTGCAACGAAGTATTTCCTTTTCGCTTTAAGTCTCCTCAAGCTGTCGTAACGGGGATATGACGCTCAGTACCCGAGCAAGATAAGTGGCCATATGTTATATACCGTGGTGAGTAGGGCTCAGATAACGACCCGTGACTATTGGAAGAAGTCATCTGTGGCATGGTTGTTGACATTATATTCCAGACGGTTCAATTAACCCTGTTTGCACTTGTCCCATTAATCGTTGATCGGCGAATCGAGATTCAATGGTTTGTCCAATCTAACAAATTCATGTCTCTCGAGTCATCATTCAGACACAGATTGATTTACACTGAAATCTGCCATCACAAGTCTGCTACCAACGAACAAAGCTTGCGCTGCAGTTGTGATGGACCTCCTTTGGTACTCTGATGCATTGGGACTAGGTTTCGTTTTCTATCACATTTTGGTTTGTTGTAAATCAGCCACACTCTCAATTTCGCGCCAGCAGTAGGCTTTTGATCACCACTTTCTTTGTCATTTCTCTTGCACCCCATTTCGTCTTGTTTTATTTCGACTTCCGGCCATTTCTATCATGGATAACCTCCAAGTCCTCGACTCCATTCCCTGTATCAAGCACACTTGCTGCGCTCCACGCTCGTTGCAGATATCCTGCTCTTTCATTTTTGCCATCTCTTCGCGGTTCCCTCAAGATGCATTTCGCTAGGAATCTGGCATTGGCCTTCACCGCTATCGCTCGACTCCGGTTCTCTTCGGCGCAGGTGACGACATCTTGTCAGCCACTGACCGGTAAGGGAGCTTCAACTCTACGTATTGGATTTGGCTGACATTCTCTAGATACCTGCCCCAATGACGAAGCTCTTGAATCGAGTTCTTACTACATTGACTTCACCCAAGTCAAAACTCAACCGAGTGAATGGACCCTCGCCAATTACGAATATGTCAATTACGGTCCAGATGGAGCGGAGTTCACGTTCGCGAAACGATATGATGCCCCAACGATGCATACGAATTTCAAGTTCTTCTTCGGTCGAATCGAATACGTCGCCAAAGCTGCGAAGGGAAAGGGCATTGTGAGCAGCATGGTACTGCTCTCAGACGATCTTGACGAAATCGATTGGGAGTGTGGAGGAACATGGGTCAATCAGTGGGAGGCGAATTACTTCGGCAAAGCATACAACAACTATGGTGTCGCACAATGGGTGACGGTCGCCAACCCACAGACTCAGTTCCACACATATGCACTCGATTGGTCACCAACCTCTATAGTCTGGTCCGTGGACGGCGCCGTGGTACGGACGCTCACTGCGGAACAGGCGGGCAATTACTTTCCCCAGACTCCAATGGAGGTTAGTCTCAGTCTCTGGGATGGAGGGGACCCAGGTATGCCAGAAGGGACCCAGAATTGGGCTGGTGGAATAACTCCAATACCGCCACCTGAAAATTACACCATGTATGTCAAGAGCGTGAAGATTCAGAACGCGAATCCAGGCTCGGAATACCAATACACAGATCATAGTGGGAGTTACAAAAGCATCAAGGTCATCAACAACACCATGAGCTTGAGTCACAGCTCTACTCACAGCAGCACGAGCTCTGCCTCATCAAGCAAGACAATTGTTTCTAGTAGTTCTAGCGTCAAGACCACAGGGGTGACAACGTTAAGCACAACGTCTAGTGTCAAAACTACCAGCATCTCCAGTTCAAGCAAAACTTCTAGCGCGACGACTACGAGCTCCTCTAAATCGACCTTGTCTACACCGGCTACGACGTCTAGCGTGATTTCTAGCAAAACTTCTACTCCATCAACTACGAGTACCAGCAGACTGAGCCTCTCTAGCTCCAGCACGGCTTCCAGCGTGAAAGTTTCTAGCAGTCTTGTATCGAGCACATCCTCTAGTGTTCCGAGTACGAATACTAGCAAATTGAGTCTCTCAAGTCCTAGCACGGCTGCTAGTGTGAAACCTACGAGCAGTCTTATCTCGAGCATTCCCTCCACTGTGTCAACTACAAGCAGCAAAATAGGCTCGTCCAGCTCGAGCACAATTACCAGTACGAAGCCTGCAAGCGGCGTAACGTCTAGTGAGGCTTCCAAATCTCCTACTACGAGTACTGCCTCCAGCATGCCTTCCAGCACGGAGATTACAGGTAGCGCCAGTGTGAGCGTCACTTCTGGCTCTCCGACTATGAGTCCTCTTAAATCAAGCTCACCTAGCTCGAGCACGACTTCTGGCTTATCGACAACGAGCCCCATTCGATCGATGTCGTCTAGCTTAAACATAATTTCAAGTATGCAGACTACCAGCATAATCAAATCAAGCTCGCCTCTGTCTAGTACCGCTCCTAGTATGTCGACAACGCGTACCAGCAAATCGGGCTTGTCTTCGTCGAGTAGCTCTTCAAGTATGCCAACTACAGGCACCTTCAAATCGAGCTCCACCACTCCAAACATGATCTCCAGCACACAAAGCTCCAGCGGTGTGAGATCGGGCTCGTCCGCATCGCTAGTCGACGGTGCCATACACATACCAACGCTGGCCGACGGTGCCATACACATACCAACCGGAGTCGCAGATGCCATTTCCAACGTGAAATCCATGTTTGCCACGGCAACTTTGATATCAACAACCTTTTCTCAGTACTCGACCCTCAAGTCCACACTCACGACGTCTATGCTTGATGCTTCAAGTATGCCAATCGAAGTCATTATCCATCCTAGCGGTGCTGCGTTGATCCCATGCAATCAGTCATCGGTGGCATCAACGGGGACTGTACACTCCAATAACGCTACTGTCAAGGGCGTCTTTCAAAGCCCCTCTACAATTCCAAGCAGTATTGCTTCTACTGCCGTCAAAGGATCTACATCAGTGGGCAGTGCAACACCTAGCACCAGCAGTATCCATGCGTCGGGCGTGACTGGTGGAACAGGCGATACTCTCCCCAAGTGGCCGTCTCCGTTGAATTCTAGCAGTGTCCATGCTTCGGGTATCAGCGGAGCAACAGGCAGCGCTTCAAATTCCCTATCTTCGTCGAGCTCCAGCAATGCTCACGCCTCGGGAATTAGCAGTGCAACAACCAAGACCACTCCTACACCACTGTTTCCTTCCGCCAATGTCACGATCCATGGTTCCGGTGTTGGTAGTGGAATGGTCGGCACTGGTTCGCAATCACCACATGTCTCTAGCGTTACTCCTACACCACTGTTTCCTTCTGCTAATGCCACAGTCCATGGCTCAGGTGTCGGTAGTGGAATGGCCGGCACCGGTTCGCAATCGCCACATGCCTCTAGTGTTGCCATGGCTTACGGCACAGGCGTTAGCCATGTAATGGCCAATATTACCTCGAAACCGATGTCAAGCCCCAGCATCGGCAGTAGCCATGGTTCAACTATCCACAATACAACAAGCGGTATCACCTCAAAATCAACGGCCTCAACCTCAGGCGCGAAATCAGGTACTTCAGTTGTTGCACAAATCTCACATTCGAATACGTCAACTCAGATTGGAAATGCTGGCACACATGCTCCATTACATTCGAATACGTCAACTCAGTTTGGAATTTCTGGCACACATACTCCAGCAACGTTGCCGCCATTTGTTCCATTCCACAAAGCCGCAGTTCCCCAAATATTGCCGAATGCCATGGACTCAATGGCATTACCTCCGGCTATATCTCCAGTGAATAGCATAGCTTCCTCATCAATAGCAGCTATAGCCAATGCAACAATACCGAGTGCTAAGAATGGTTCACAAAGTACTCAAGAGATTGTGACAACGGAGATGTAAGTCTGGACGTTCTGGAAATTGACGCCCTTTTACTAACATTAACTTCAGAGTCCACACGACAGTCACATCATGTCCAGTCACCAGCACCATCATTCCTGCCGGTGGCAAGCCTACGATACAGATACAAGTGAAGACTGTTCTCTCTACAATACTCAGCACTTCAACATCCACAATTTGCACAAAATGTGTAGCCCCTGAAGCATCGCCAAGCACTCAAGAGATTGTGACAACGGAGATGTAAGTCTAGATATTCTAGAAATTAGCGGTCTGTTACTAACATCACCTCTAGAATCCACACCACAGTCACATCCTGTCCAGTCACCAGCACCGTGACTCCTGCCGGTGGCAAGCCTACGCTACAAGTGAAGACCGTTCTATCTACAATTTTCAGCACTTCAACATCCACAATTTGCACAAAATGTGTAGCCCCTGAAGCAACACGTCTGCAAGCCGATAGCAAGATTGCATCCTCCTCTCCTTCAGCCATCCAATCTGGAATCTCCGGAACCCCAATTCCTGCGCTTCCTACGCCTCCAGCCGGAATAATGAGTGGTAGCTCTTCGGCTTCCTCATTTATGGCACCGTTGTTCTCGGTAGGTAATTCGCCAATCCCAATCAGCTCTCCGGTAGCAAATGCGCAGTCACATGCTCCCTCATTGTCTGCTGGATCAATGATTACAACTCCGCAATCTGTCGCCGGGTCGAACACTGCTGGCTCTTCGCCACAGCCTTCAGCGCTGTTCGCGCTTACTGGCTCAGGAGATACAAAACCGAGTTCTGCAAGAGGACCGATGTCCGGTGGCTCGCAGCCGGTCATGCCTGCTGGCTCGGGGAATGTCAAGCAGAACGCAGTAAGTGGGTCGATGCCGATACCCAATCCATCTGCCCAATCTACAACGGGAGCCTCGCCAGCTGTGGATACACAATCATCAGCCCCATCGTTATCTGCTAGCTCGCTGGGCTCTACAACGGCTTCTGCTGCTGCTATAAACCCAGCCTCTGGGCCTATGGATGCGAGCAAGGCCGCCTCATCTCCCTCGGCCGCAGCTGCAAAGGGCGCAGACACAGCAGCTGGAGGCGGCGCACCAAAAGTAGAGGCTTCCACAGCATATGGCCCTGCAACGATTCTGAGCACCGTCTCCACCACCGATGCAAAGGGCAGCCCAACGACTTACATCACATCTCAAATGACTGTAACCCCAACCTTAACAATGACAATAGAGGGCGAAGATTCTAGCGTCTCCACAGCGTTTGGCCCTGCAACCATTCTGAGCACCGTCTCCACCACCGACGTCAGCGGGAACCCAACAACTTATATCACATCGCAAATGACGGTGACCCCAACCTTGACGATGACAATGGGGGGCGAAGATTCCAGCGTCTCCGGTACCATGTCTGTCACTTCCCAAAATGTCGTCGCGAGCGAGACGTCTACAAAGACCGCTTTCATGGTCAATTCAACCGGCATGGGTGGGGGGCTGATGAATGGAACCGGTGTGGCGGCTACTGGATCGAGTGCGCCATCCTCGCCGCCATTATTCTCGCAGTTCATGGGCGAGGCGGCGAGCTACGGACCCAGTAGCCTTACGCTCTTAATTCTTGCACTACCAGTACTATTCACCTTATAATCTGCCAGGAAGAACATGTCCTGCTTTCTGTTCGTATTGATATCTCGATTGGTAACATTAGCGACGCGTTTTGAATTTTCCCAATCTGACAGCTTCAGCCTACTAGGATAGGAGATTTCAAGTAAAGAGTTCAGACTCTTTTGGAGCTTTCACCATCTGATTTGTGATGATCGGCTGCTTATATCCAGTTCATTAATTCCCGACCGTTTGTCAAAGCTTGCTCCATTGAGAATCAGCGTCTGCTGTCCAAGAAACAAGGTAGCAATTGAAAAAAAGCATAGGGAATGTCAAGCTGCCACCCATATTTGTCGATTTCCCAATCCAGCTGTAGAAAAGACCTTTGAAATTGGTCGAGACACCTGTCTGGATTGGAGGTTCAGTGCGGCATTTCCTCAAGGTCTCGAATTTTTGACAAGCAGAGAGTCTCAATCGTAGGTAGAGTGCCTCTGCAAATCGCGGACCAACGAAATTTTCATGGCATAACGTTGATAACATCTCCGAATGGCTCGAAGGTTGTAATAGTTGCTCACAACAGTCTGAGATCGATAATCCAATCGCCTCGAGCGTGCCTGTGGTTGCTGTCCATGCTCACCACACAGTAAATTCCTTATGATAAAATCACAACAAAGACCATTTTCTCTATTTTGAGATTCAGACGAAAATGGTGGGTGCACGATGTCAAAGCTGATCCTTCCAAATCCCATCTTCGCTACCCCGCCCTTTTCTTCAGATCAAGTCGTCCCATGATGCCTCATTCCCTTTCTTTTACAACCACGAAATTGCTAAGCAGCACGACATCCTTCGTCCCCCACAGCATGGCAGCATCCTCCAAAACCCCTGATCTCTGCTCCACCCTATCTTCACAATTCCCAGATCAGGTCTCATACGCGTCAGACGCCGCCTACAGCGCTTCTGTCAACTCGTACTTCTACCAACAAGCCCGTCTTGCTCCTCAATGTATCGTGTTCCCAAAAAGCGCAACGGATGTCTCTAACATTATCAAGACCCTCGCCGGAGTGCGAGCGAAAGCTGCGATTCGAGGGGGAGGGCATTCATCAATTGCCAATGCTGCTAATATTGATGGTGCTGTCACGATTGACTTGAGTCGCATGGATACTGTAAACCTTGGAACAGCGTATTCGCCTGTCCTGTCGTCTACGTCTATTTCTAGTGATTTCTTATCATCTTCGATTGCGGGCCATGTATGGTCTGATGCCACTGGCGGAGAAGCTACCCCAAATACTCCGAAAATTTTGTCGGCTGGTGGCGGAGCCACATGGGGCGATGTGTATCGAAAGCTTGATTCTACAGGACTTATCTCTATAGGCGGTCGGGGTACCAGCCTTGGTATCGGAGGCTTGATAGCAGGAGGTCAGTCCATACTTCAGCTTCAGATTTCGAATCAATCTTTTGACAGCTAAAAATTTCACAAAGGCGGTATTTCCTTCTACCTCGGACAGAGGGGCTTTGCTTGCGACATTGTTGTCAACATGGAGGTTGTCTTGACCGACGGCTTAATTGTTAACGCCAATTCTCGGCAGTATCCAGATCTTTTCAAAGCTCTGAAAGGGGGGTCCAACAATTTTGGGGTAGTGACTCGCTTTGATTTAAAGACATTTCCTCAGGGGCAACTCTGGGGAGGTTTTATTGCATATCCGGCCAGTACCATCCCACAGCAACTCTCAGCCTTCGATTTATTTATGGAATCAGTGAAGTCGGATCCCTACGCCGAGATCATATGCGCCATTGGGTATTTAGGAGCGTACCAGAGTGTCATCGTCTCACTTGGGCTTCACTACACCAAACCTGTGGCAAATCCTCCAATCTTTCAGCCGTTCACCGCCATTCAGCCACAGATGAAGAACACAATGCGAATTTGTGATAACATTGACTTCGTGAATGAAGTTGAGTCAAATCAAGCAAAGAATCCTTCGGTATGTGGAACTTTGATGCCAGAATTCTCTTGATATTCAGGAGACTGGGTAACTAATAATTAATAGTGGCATTTACGTGAATACCGTATTCCATTCAGCACCTAGAATCGTCGAAAAAGTGCATCAGCTTTGGAATTCAACTACAGATTCCATCAAGAACATACCCGGGATAGCCTATTTCATTATTTTCCAAAGAATGCCAGTGATAGAACCTGGAAATGCACTTGGGTTAGAAGGCTTGGACGTTACTCCTTTGGTACTATGTCTCCTGTCTGTCACATGGGATCAGGCAGAGGATGATGCTATGATCAACAGCGTAACCAAGACTCTGATAGAGGAAATCGATAGAGCTACGAAAGCAGCTGGACTGTTCCACAGATTCAAGTATTTGAATTACGCTGCACCCTTTCAGGATCCGATCGGTTCTTACGGCCCAGCAAGCAAAGCGCAGTTGCAAGCTGTCAGCAAAAAGTACGACCCGGAAGGGTTTTTCCAGGCTGGTGTTCCGGGTGGATTTAAGCTCTCTGATACACGATTATGAATACTCTAAAGAACCAGAGGTATACGATGGAACGAAATGAAGGCGGTCAATTCAGGCAGAGCATGTTCTTGACGATTTCTAATCGCCTCAAATTCTGATTTCATATAGCTGGGGAACGATATATAAGAACAGAGGTATACAAGGTGTATGTATCTGCATCCTTGTTTTATATTGGGATAACAATTGTCGACAGATCTACGTTTTTGATTTATGCCATCATGACACAGAAGAATTAATCAAAAAATCGCAAGTCTCATTGGGTGTTTTATCGCCTTCTATAATACCAATTCCTAGTTCGGAGTCGATCTCATTGCATGCTGCAACACTTGACAGCCATGCTACAAGCTACCCGTTAGCACGCGGTATAAGCTTATATCTCATCTTCGCGGTACCTCTATACTCAGGCTGTGATTTTGTTTCCCACAGGCAAGCTAAGTGCGCTTCCACCATCGTTCTCCAACTGTACGTAAATTTTTTCGTCTAATTGATCATCAATACAAACAGTTTGCAGTGGTAATCCATTTCAAGAGGAATGAGCACGCTTACTGTAGATGATCGAGGCGCCCGCTTCACCATCTATAACACACATCGCTTGAACGGCGTTCGCAGCCGCATAGATGTCATACCAGCGTGCATCGATAGGACCTCCCATCATTCCGACCTTGATTACACATTTTGGGACCTCGGCTTCCACACTCATCAGTATAATTAGTTCAACCCGGAGTAGGCAACGCGCATCTACGAAGAGAGACACGATACTTACAAGACCGGATGAACGTAGGTAGTCGGACGTCAATGTTCGGGAAGTCCGGCGTCCCGAACTTTTGCACCGTTTGAGAGGCGGGCATGTGCCAAAGTAAGAAGTAGCATCCGTTTGGGTCAGGCGTCCGCACGGGAGGTTCGATACAATTCACGTTGGGGCGGTATTGCTGTACGGTCAATTGAAGATTGCCATTTTGACCTATGGTGATGGACTGTCAGAATCGTTGATAATGATGGGAAGCCAGAATTTACTAGGCCGCTAATGTAGGATACGTTGACGAGAGCACTCACCCAGCCGTCGGGCTATGCCGCCTTTTCCATCAGAATTGACGCAACGGGCTACCCCTATATTAAAAATCGGCGCAACTTCTTAAAAAAAAATTGATTTTTACGTAAGTTGAAAATCAGAAAATGTAGAAACCACTGCGCCTAGAATAGCTCTATAACCACCACGAATTCTAGCTTTAAACTTCTCTAGATTACCCTTTATATGCTACGCTTCTAGTCCTTATTTTTTAGAATAATAAGTAGCGATTAATAGTAGATAGGTAAGAAGTTATCGACTTTCTCTAATAAATTATGAAATCGCCTAATAAGGGTAAGTAAGCCGAGGATTTTTTTTTTTTCCGCCGAGGTCTATTTCTCCGTAAGGCTAAGCGGGCGCACTTTTTTCACGGTTTCCTTAAGTACTATGCGCATAGAGGGTTACCGCGAAGTATTTACTAAAACTTAATAAGTCTATAGAGGTGCATATAAAGGGTAATCTAGAGAAGTTTAAAGCTAGAGTTCGTGGTGGTTATAGAGCTATTCTAGGCGCAGTGGTTTCTACATTTTCTGATTTTCAACTTATGTGAAAATCCATTTTTTTTTTGAGAAGTTGCGCCGATTTTTAATATAGGGGTATGAGGCTAGATGCGACTTGCTTGATCGTGATGACATTTTCGTGGTCAACCCCGCCGGGTGAAGCAGGCGTCACTTCGATGACACAAGTCCCGTACGCTATTTGTACGTCAGTCTCTCATTGTCCACCAAAAGGATTTTCTGTCAATGCTTCGCCTTCATTTGCCTCCCACGCTTCATATGTGAGTACAGTGACTTACAGCTTGTAGTTCGCCATGGCATAGGGACCTCGGGAACTGGCCCCGGATTACTGCGATCGCCAAAAAAGGTTACGTGATCAGTCATCGGTATTGAGTCGTATGCATCAAAGCAGGCGCCTCGTGTTGGGGTGCCGTAGAGGTCATCATCGCATTGATACGTAACGTCAGCAGCGAGCCCGCTTTGAACCGAGATTGGCAGATACGTGGTGTTTGTAGGTGAAACGTCCACGAAAAGGGGGCTGAATGGCTGTGTGACATTCTTCAACATTATGGTCCGAGTGCCATCAAAATCAACGATGCGATCTCCAGCCTGGCCTGAGATCTGAGCAGGGTTGATTGCTAGGGTATAAGAGAGTTTGGTGTATAGAAGCGCGGAGATAAATACTTGGAAGGACATGATTGAATGGTGGTCTTCGTAAATACTACTTCGGTGTGTAGGAAGCTCTTCAGAGGTGGGAGAAGTTTCGGGCAGAAAGGGCCGCACGGAATCTTGATATCCAACAGCGATGATACGACTTTGAAATGTGAAGCGTTTGGGCGCCCAAAGCGGTGGTTTTCACGGTTAATCCGAAACATGCGCGTTCTTCAGCGCAGGGCCGTCAGGCGCCGCAAATTGATAGACTCGGAAGCATTCTTGATGCAACTACAGAGCGAATCGAAGTGTGCGATGCCGAGTGAGATGCACATACAGACCCATTATTGCAGTAAGAAAGAATAAAAGCGATGTCGTACGAACGGATAGTACTAACGAATTACCTAACTTGATGGATTTAAAAGTGATCGACTTTCTAAGAGAGATTTTGGGGACCATCGAATGGAATTGAAGAGTTGGTCTTGCATGTATGCGCTGTTAAAGCAGAAAGCAAACGCATTGTAAGAGTAGGCCGGAACGATATTGGTGCAGGGAGTCCTCTTGCAAGCTTAAAAAGCTAGCTTCATGAAGTGCAGGTTCTTTTAAGAGATGATTTGGACAGAGAGGATCCACTGAGCCTAATGTCAAGGGCTTATTATAATCCCTCGGCCCACTGTCCTAAAATCACAATGAACAGACTCGAGAAGGACCTAGTCATTAGGGACGACTTAGACTCAGCAGATAGGGTGCAGAGCAGGAGTAGGATCAACGATGCTGTACTTAGCTCAGTTGGTTCCACGTTGGATTAAAACGGTCAAGGTCACTGCGACAAGAGAGGAATTATTAGATGACTCAGGATGACTCGCATGAGAAAGTTATTTTGCGGGTTTTGTCCGTATCAATATCTAATAATTACACGCAGGACTGCATACCGATTTGTTGACTAGAGGACCTTTCGAGACTAGAGCTCTGTAGTCAAAAAAAAACTCAAAAATCGAGTTCAACTCGAGTATACTCGATTTTTGAGTTCGATTATAAGTACTCGAGTTTAAACTCGATTATTAAATATAGATTTTTATACTCGAGTTTTATAGAGATTTTATTATTTAATTAATTATATAATTACTAGAAGGTCGCTATCTCGTACCGAGATTAGTAATAAAAAAACGAATATTATCGAAAATAGCGTTATATAGCTAAGTACAGACTAAATATAGAGAAGTATAGACGAAAAATAATTCACTCCTTATATACCTGTCTACAGGTCTCTATAGGTCTCTATAGCCGAAATTAAGCGAGTTACCCTAGTTACCCGGCGTTAAGTAAACTACTATATAATAACCTAGACCTTCTATCAAATTTTCTCTCTAGTTCGCAAATTATATATAAGTACTAGGGTGTATAAAAAGATTTATATAGAGCTATACTAATATATATAACCCTTACACCCTCTCCTACTCCCTATTAATATATTAAGAATTCT
>JAABUP010001201.1_pt1 | contig 54745 bp, 48 predicted proteins | sample 5559201 | NCBI WGS metagenome assembly JAABUP01 (sample SAMN10711887, study PRJNA513373) | rock metagenome | isolation source: Antarctica rocks | place: Antarctica | reverse complement strand
AATAAATCTGTAATTCATATATTATACATATGAATTGTCAGAATAAATCTGCATATTTCATAAACTGCAATCATTCACCATAACTACTATAGTTGCATGCAAAGAATGAAGAATAAATAAATAAATAAACTAGTGCTATTTGTTTTATTATCTTAATATCTGAAAATTAAGAATTTTTTTTGTGACTGAGAATATATTCTTAACTGCTGAAATAATTTAACTTTAAGAAAGTTATTATTAATACTGAAATAATATTATTTCTTATAAAATGTGTACTAAAACACACTAAAAGTCTATTTAACTATAACTTAAAAGATCTTTTAAAACATGTATATTTTAATAATATAAGATGTAAAATTACTTTATTTAACTTAACTTTAAAAGTATTACTTTTAACAAGTTACTTTAAAGATAATTAAATTATATTAACAATACATTTCTTTAAAAAAAAACTAATAGTTAAAAAAGAGTAAAGTAAATTTTAGTTTAAGAAGTGATTTTATTATATTAATATAAAAGAACAGTTTTCTTTTATACATTTATTAAATTATAATCTTTATTTTAAATATAAATAACAATGATAATTAAATACAGTGCTTATAAATTTATTGTATTTTTACTTTTATAATATATAAAAATATTATTAATACTTAAAAATACAATAACATTTAGTGAGCTGATTAATAGTTTACTGAAGTGAAGTGTGTTGAGAAAATGACTGTTTGTCTTGTTTCTAGATAATGGCAATAGACTCACAATGAGAATGATTATGAAAGTTATATGCATGATGATATGCTCATTGAACTGATAAAGAAGGTAAAGTAGTAATCTAGACAAGAAGGGCCTATCTGAAACTGTCCAAAACAAGTACTGCCTGAAGAACTGAAACTGCCTGTGAAGTGTGTATAGTTCATAATCCATGTCTATCCATCTCGTGGAGTTTTCAATTTAGCCTCCCCTTTCGCCTCCCCTTTCGCCTCCCCTCATTATTCGTCCCTTCCGTCTCCACAACAAGTGTAAGAAGCGTTAAATTACTGATATCTGTCTCAGACTCTCTGAAAGATTTTTGTTAGTGAAGCGCTAAGTGCACACTATCCACGGGTCTGAGGACTGAGGCAGCATGCAACATGGCCTCGACGGATCTTCGGACCGGATATGCTCCGAGGCCAACCTCCGGCGACGGGAGTTGCGCGGCGCGGCGCTGCGCTGCAAAGGTGATTGATACTGATGCAAATGGACACTTGTGCGTTGTAGTTGCTCTTCCCTCGTACGGGCACGGTTCACCCAGCTCCTGCACCCGCCGTCGCCTGCTCCACTCAACTTATCGTACAGGTTTGAGGCTGGGTGCAACACTCATATATATTCATGCATATGCATCTCTGGATCATTAGAATGTCTTATATTGGGAGGTAACTGCCAAACTCCATTGTTTCTATTCAGCTACACCGTTAATGTGGCATGTCTCCATCGGCAGAAGCAGGCGTGACCGGCCAACTCTCCAACTGGATTCACTCGCTAAAGCTCGACGACGTCCCCAAAGATGTGCAAACGCGAGGAAAATACCTCATCCTTGATGGCCTAGCTTGCGCCTTGAACGGCGCTCATGTGCCCTGGTCGGAGGATGCTGCCAAGGCGGTTTTTGAATTTGAGGAGCCAGGAAGACATACTGTTTTTGGCTGGGAAGAGGTCAGAGTTTCCCTGTTCCTCTCTTTGCTATTTCTATGTTTTGTGTTCTTTGCATACATTGAAGTTGTTTGACACGCCCTTTGTTTTGGGGCTGTACAGAAACTGGGACCGCTGGCAGCAACGCTTCTCAACGGTGCTTTCATCCAAGCCTGCGAGTTGGACGATTTCCACAGCGTAGCTCCCTTGCACTCAGCCAGCATCCTACTACCCGCCCTCTTCGCGGCGGCCGAGTGTGAAAAGAAGGCCAAAACCAAACCGCGCACCGTGGATGGATCGGCATTCCTTCTTGCCTGCCTCGTTGGATTCGAAGTTGGGCCCCGGGCTGGCATGGCTTTGAACGGGGGGGACATGCTTTCGATTGGCTGGCACTGCGGCCCAGTGTTTGGACATCCTGCAGCCGCGGCCGCGGCATCGAAATTCTTCAGACTGCCACCGCTCCAAATCGAGGATGCGATTGGGATTGCGTGTACGCAAGCCTGTGGTCTGATGTCCGCACAATACGAGGGCATGATCAAACGTATGCAGCACGCATTCGCCGCTCGGAACGGTCTCTTTGGTGCCCTTATGGCCCGTTCCGGCTACGTAGGGATTCGAAAGGTCTTCGAACGGCCTTACGGAGGCTATCTGTCAATGTTCAGTCTCGGCTCCAGTAAGTCTCCACGGTACCAGGAACAAGAGATCGTGAAAGAGCTGGGCCAGTACTGGCATACCAAGGTCATACGGACAAAACTCCATGCATGCGTTGGCGGTGCACACGGCCTCATCGAAGCCATTGCCTCGCTGCAGATGAAGCATCCTGGGAAGATGGCACAAATAGGGTCTATGTCCCACATGAATATCAGGTTGTCCAAACCAGTCTTTGCTCATGACGGCTGGAAGGCGGAGGAACGTCCCTTGACCTCCACCGGCGGCCAGATGAATGCGGGTTACATTGCCGCCGTTCAACTCGTGGATCGACAGGTGCTTTTGGCCCAGTTTGCCACGAGTCAGCTCGATCGTGACGAGGTGTGGGATTTGATGCCGAAGATCGACTGCGAACATGGTCCGGAGTTCGACCATCCGGATCGTGGTTGTGGTGCGCATGTAACTGTCAAATTTGATGATGGACATGTTCTCGAGGAGATCATCAAGCAGCCTCGGGGGTTTGATCCACCCTTAACTAATGCAGAGATCCGCGAGAAATGGAGGAGGCTCACGGATGACATTATGGATCGAGGCAGACGCGATCAGATCGAGGAGGCAGTTTTAGGCTTAGATACACTTGATGATATAGGGCCATTGACGTTGGCAATGAGTGGGACCGTTGCAAATCCGCTGGCGTAGTTTCCTGCAACACTCACAAGCTGGGCTTGGGCAGTGGAGACTTTGGCTCTGGTAGACTAGAAGATATATGCTTGGGGATGCTGACATTTCAATTTGGTGAATAAGATGAAGTATTTGCCTAGTGAATAGCAGACAACCTATTCGCCAGTAAATTGAAATTTGATTCTATCTAATGTTAATGTTTACTGCTGAACTACTGCTGAACAAGAACTAAAGCATGCTTTCACTGATGTTAATCCGTCAAGTAGCCTGACCACGTCAATAGAGCAGAAGTCGACCGCCATACCGCCTTATACATCCCAAATGCTTGCTACCTCCTGATCATAAGTCTATAGAATAAGTCCGGAAAGCAACACAAGTGATAACTTCATTCCATTATTGTTCACTCACTAGCGTGATTAACCAGGGCCTGAACAAAAGTGAGTAACGAGATCATTACAGAATCACGAGTTCGAGGAGAACCTCTCGAATGTACCTCATCGCAATTCTTCCTGATACAGGACACTGGATTTCAATCTAACACTACCTTAGGAGTAGAGAATATACGGTAGCACTTAGCGCTTGAGTGCGAAAGCCATTTGACAAACAGAATCTCTCACTGCTCTCGCCTCAATTATTCACTGGGCATTTCACTCTCGGAAGTCAAGTCTTCTACCCAGTAACCATCCTTTCCCGGTCAAACGCACTATATGTCTTGAACAGCGCTGGTGGAAGAAAGGTATTCATCCATCGTCTTCACTTCAAATCGCCATCGAGAGTGCGGGAGCCGGAAGCTTTCAGATGGTCGTTCAAACCCCCGAAGATTGTCATGGACCTGTCGGCGGTCGAAAGCGCTCCACCCGGTCGACCAGTCGGTGGGGTTTCACCGAAGCTCCCGATGGGTCTCGTAGTACCTATGGCGGTAATACCGCGCTCCAAGTGACGCACCGGGCATGCTCCGCGCCTGTTTCGATGAAAAGACTCGGCTGACAATGGAGCCGGAAGGTCTGGGAGGGTTGTTCAAGCCCCTAGTGCGGTCGAAAGATGGGCCAGCGATCCTGCTCATAAGTAAGGGCCACTTACCGGCCACTCTTCGAGGCTCATCATTGCCCAAGAGATCATTCACCGTGTGTAAACACTATTGCGTTTAGCATTTCCCCAACCTTTAATTCATTACACTACCATAGCCTGGAGACCAGTATGAACGCTCAAGATCCTCAAATGCTCCAACTTTCCGGAGCGCTGGATCAATTCCAGTCCTTCCAGAATACCCCTTGCATTGGCACTGAGTTCCCCAGTGCCATTCTTGCTGACTGGCTGAGAGCACCCAACTCAGATGAAATCATCCGCAATCTGGCCATCACGCGTACGTCCTGCCCTAATGAGGGGAACCTTACTGAGGAGATACGCTGACTGGCTGCATCTCATCAGTCGCTCAGCGGCGCGTTGTGTTTTTCCGCGCTCAAACCCAGCTGACCGGGGAACTCCACAAGGAATTGATCTACAGGCTTGGCCAACTCACTACGAGACCCAAAGAGAACGGTTTATGGAAGCATCCGCTTTATCAGTATCTTGGAGAGAAAGACCCTGAGCTCAATCCCCTGGACACCTCAAGACAGAGGTCCATGTACGGCAAGGAGGTTGAAGGAGACAAAGTGCAGTCGGCCAGGATGCCGGCCATATCTGGGTACTGCTGCTGTTGCGTGCACTATTGCAGAAGATGATCTCCGTTCGCCTCATCAAAGTCCCTCAGTCCGCATATCTTCCAGGTGCAAGCGAGACCCTTGTGCCGGTAATGGTGCACCACCTGATCTCAATCAAAGGCTGCATGTCTCACCTCCAGATGAGGTCCACATCTGTATTCCGCCAGATGCTCTCTCTTATCTCTTCTGGACCTCCAGATGCGTCAAAACATAAGTTGTATTGAGGCAAGGACTAGGGAGGGGTCTGAGACTGATGCCACACAACTGACTCCGCGCGCGGGGATCTGAGACGGGACAAGATCTTGCTTGCACAGCTGGATTACTTACTTGCGTTGTCGGAGATGGTTCCTTTGATTGTCCCATCTCTTTTCATCTGGCCGAAGATGACTGTACGTGATCCATACCGAGATGCCAGGCGAGTGCGCATCCATCGCCGTCTCCGTGGACAGCAGCGTGGTCAAAAAGGGGCAACCGATTATATTCCAGCGCACTACATTCCCACCATGGCTTCCGTAGCCTCGAGGATCGTTGTGTGGCGTTTAGGTACATGGTGGCGCTCGTCCTACCTCGCACCCACTCAGTTTCATCGTCATTTCACTCCCTTTACGTACTACCAAGAAAAAGCGGTGGTCCATCCGGTTTCCCAATCCCCAACACCAGAGCAGGCGAATGCCTTTGAATTTGGGAGCATGGCTTGATCAGATTGTAAGGGTCAGGAGCTCCGGGGCTCCGGGACTCGCGGTCCGAAGCACGTCGCGCATGAACGTATCTAGAATAGGTAACGAGAAAGGACAACATATGTGGAGCACATGTGCTGGAATCTTAGCATAGATGCACACACACTCGGCGCCCGAGGCGTGCCCTATTGTAGCAACAACAACGCAGCGGCGAGAAGGTGTGTTACAACGTACCTGGAAGCTGATCATGAGGGAGAAGTTCGGAACAGCCCGCTATTGACTTACTGAGGAGAATAACTAGCTGGTAGGATTGCATGATCGACCTGCGCCCATGCAGACGCTAGACCGTTCAACATCTTTGGTGCCTATGAATGAGGTCAGACTAGAGGGATACACGATGGAATATGGCTAAGATCAGATTCTCTGGCACCCCTCTGCTTACACCTAGAGTTACGTGAAGAGGAGGACAACGCTGATCGTGAAACAACGGACCGACGAATTAAATCCCTTCAAGCCTATCCGAACAACACGTATATCAATTGCAATTCCGCTCACTGATGGAGGCATGTGTGCGATTCTTGAAAAGTTGTTGTTTTTGATTTCGTTACGCTATCGCTCCATCACTCCGACTAGTAGCACAGCGTTGAAAACTTGTTTGTCCCGCGGACTGATCAGCTTCACACTCCTCCTTTTGAGTGGTCTGTCATGGCATAGCAGCCCCCAAAGTCACGTCTGCTTGAACTCGACAGGACTCTCGGCTCTCCACTGGGGCGATTCTGGAACCACATAAAAAGCGTATGATGTCCTTCTGTTGGTTCATTGAGTCTCTTGATATCCCATGCTCGGTCATCATCACCAAGTCATCTGAGCAGATGTGGTTAGGTCGTCTCTCTTCAGCTCGTCCATTTTGTACTATGTCTGTCTTGCTTCCGGGGTCCCATCAGAGAGCTGAGAATGCCGTGTCTAGCAGTCCATGTCTGTTTCCTTGTACGATCCGGCCTGCGACCAGTGTCGTCTTAAGAAGATCAGATGTGGTCGCGAACAGCCCAAATGTCACAACTGTCAGCGGAGCGGTGTCCCATGCGGCTTCTCAGAGCGCGGGAAAAGGTCTAGTCAAAGCAGGCTTGTGTTCGTGATACCAATACATTCCACACAGATTACTTCGGCTTCGGCTGCAAAGCGCATTGTCATGCTATTAGTATCAAGCCAAATTCTGTTCCATGTCAACCTCTCTGTCTTGCGCTGTGCTGCCTACATAAAGTCTGATACTGACTCCTCGAAATCTAGTATCGACAACTTAGAAGGGGTGAAATCCCGCCTCGATAGTATAGACGAGACGATATCCGATTTTAAGAGCATCATAGAAGGTATCACAACGAAGCTGTCACCGCTGAATCCATCTGTCTCCTCCGTGTCTATTGTCGAACAGAACGAAGCGGGCGACCTGGGAAGAGTTGAGAGCCTAAGTGACCAATCGGCCCTCACAACAATACGTCATCTCGTCAACGAACAGTACTATGGGTCGAGTTCGTTGGTATCACTGCTCAGCGAAATCCAGTCATTACTGGAGGATCGTGTGAGGGAAGATGAGGACTGTAGCATGGGTGATGGTGTAGTCGGTTCGGATGAAAGCCTGGGGGGATGCCTTGCTGTAATGGGAGATATCGCCAAGTCACTGATCGTGGATGATCCGCTGGACCTGTCGAACGATGGTCTACCTCTGGCGTTACCCCCCAAAGGACTTCTGGATGCTTTCATTGAGCCTTATTTCAACCAAGTCAATTGGATGCTTCCAGTGTTCCGAAAGGATGCATTCTGCGAGAACGTTCGGAAGAACTACGAAGCGGGATCTGGTAAAGCCAACAGCGCTTGGATACTGTGTTTCAACAATGTCATCCTACAAACCATGAACGTCAGAGCCCTTGGCTTTTCAAGCAAGCCCGAAGACATGGGGAGCAACATGCACGGCGACGCCATGGAAGCAGAGCTGTTGAGGCCATTCCTGATCAACTCGAGACGAGGTCTAAATAAGTTGGAGCGGTTCGTCGAGCCGAAATTAATCAACGTGCAGGCATTGATTTCAATGGTAGGCAGCCCCATCCGTTGCTCTGCACCTGTTTGTCGTGAAGCTTTCTGCGAGAATTTTTACAGGAATTGGCTTGTCCGTCTCCGCTAACCAACTCTTCATGATAGTGTGTGATCGCCCAGGAGAATTTCCAATGCAGGCTTGCATCGCTTCTGCTGCATCAAGCTTGCTTTGTGGCAAAATCCATTGGTCTCCATCAACAGAATGCATTATTGACAGACCAGACCCCCGAGGAAGCCCTTGAGTGCAAGTACGTCTTTTGGGCACTGTATTTGATCGACAAGACGATCGCCTTGACGATGGGACATTCTTGTTACCTGCCAATCTTCGATTGCGATGTCAGTGTGCCCGAGAACGATCCGGCCAACCCATTCCTCAAGCATTTCGTGGCGAGGATTGAGCTTGCAATTATACAGGAAGACTCATATCAGAGCCTGTACTCAAGTCAAGCTTGCAGGCGAGGCCACTCGGAACGAAGCAGCAGTATTTCCCGGCTAGATCGTAAGCTAGCACTGTGGGCGAGAAAGCATCAAGCCTTGTGCGAAGAAGGTCACGAAGCGCACAATGGTTCCTCCTCCAACTCATCCCATGTCAACACAGCCCTGAGCTATTATTTCTACAGCACCCGAATTTTGGTAGATCGCCCGTGCAGAGATCCGGCCCACAAGAAACAGTGCCGGGAAGATGCAAGGAATTGTGTGCAACTACTTCAGCGTCTAAGTGGGGAATCTGAGTTGATCGCTGGTGCTGTCATGTTGCGGCAGTATGTGCGATCCTCATTGCCTCTCTAGATGCGGTACACCGTGTTGACCCAAGTGTGCGACTTTAGGACCTTCCGAGACCAACCCCTCGTCCCTTTCTTTGTCCTCTTCGCCGACGTGATCCAAGATCCACAATCGGAGGAGTCGGCGCATGACCTCCGGCTCATGTTCCTTGCCACCGACGTCCTGCGTCACATCCAGCGCTCCGATTGGCCACACTCGTACACCGCGCAGCTCCTACTAGTTACGTCCTCATGTTGCCAAGCAGCCACCACAATCATCCGCAAAGCAACCACCCATACCACCTCTTCTACCCACTCTCGTATCGGTACTCTCGCATCCTCCGCTAATAGCGACTCTGCGAGCGGTAAAGGCGACACCGACGCCTTCGCCCGTACGCTGTGGACGGGGTTAGTGGAATCCCCGATTCTGGCTTCGGCGCCGGATCTGTCCACCGTTTCAGAAAGCTGGAATCTTGATTTTACCAACCCCGTTGACCCGGCGGTTAAGGCCATGGATCAGGAGCTGTCGTCGGCGGACCCAGGCCTTGGGATGGGGCATCTAGAGCAGCTACAAGCAAATGTGTGTACGGCGTGGCAGACGGATTGGTCGCGCCCGACGGCTGCAGCGGCAAGGAGGCCGACAGGATTTGGGGCCGCGTCGCTTGGTGAGGAGCATCCGGCGAGGTTGGCGGAGACTTGGCTGCGGTAGACGGTATTTAGATTTCTTGCTTCCTGGAAAGGCGTCTTTTAGAAGGCGAGGCAACTCAATATGTCGACGCTTGATACGCTAGCTATGAGGTGCTAGAGAACGAAGTACCGAACACCTATGACTTACCCGATGATCATCAGTACATGCCCAGAGAGCTGGAGAAAACCCAACAGCGGCTTTCCTTTTTTTGGACCTTTTCTGTTTTCCGTGAGGTTGAGCGCATCATCGGTGAGCTTTGCTCTACTCAGGTGCCCCACCTCCCCGCAAAGTCTCTCTCTCTCTCTTCGAAGAGGAGAAGGAGGGCAACCGCATGTTTCTTGTTGCATTGGCTTTGCTCAAGGTTCTGCCAGTGGGCCTGCAGAGCGATACATAGATCGATAGTTTCGTTTCTTCTATTGGGTGTCTACATAATTTTCTGAACATGAGAGGGTGTCATCATTAAGCTGTGTAGTGCTTTGTGTAACCCATAATGTGTTGTATCGTATCAAGGATCCGTCTTCTTACATGATGCTACGAGACCCGGACTAGCTGGTCGGCCACGTGAGACGGTATCACAACGCCCTTGCGTGCCAGTCTCCTCCTCATACAACCCAAATACTTCCGGTCATGCGTTTTGGTCTCCCATTTTGCCGATAGGATGAGGCAAATGCAGCACAACACAGCGAATCATGTATGCTGTTGTGAAGATGTGGATTTCTATGGATCTTCGAGCGTCTAGCTCCCCATTGGAAATCTGCCTCGAAACCAGAGAATCCCGATCTTGCAGTCTCTGGCACCCAAGTAAAATTAAGACAGCAACAGTGACGACTCTATTGATCCTCAATAATATACGAAGAGACGCGAGAGTGATGACGAGGGTACATAAGGACGGCGCAAATATGCCAGACATACAGCGAAGGACTTATAGCTGCACCTGCCTGAGGATAAATGGAATCGTTTAGTGGAGAGAAGGTAAAGCTGGGAGGGAAGGTATAAAGGCGCGGAGGATCAGATCCACTTCTTCCGAAAAAAAAGGTAAGACAGAGATGAGGATATGACTTGAGCCCAGCCCTTTTACGAAACTTCCACCATAGCAGGTTTCGTTGGCGGTCCCGAGTTCGCATCGCCAGTTGTATCATCCCACTGCACACACTCACAATGTCAACCATCTCACTCTCGGTGCTCCCGCCCCCGTTTTTCGCAAAAGAGGGTTCGTGATTGACTCACCTCCGCTAAGATCCTGTTGATTTCCTCACTCCCGGTCAACCTCCCCACGTCCTCGAAATATTCCCTTGTAATCTCAAAGGGTTTCCCGGTCAAATTTGGTATATACCTCCCAATTAGCATTCGCGGATCCACATCCTCCTTCTTAATGAAATTATTAAGTATAGCCCGGAAGGGCCGGACGCCCGATCGTAGAAACGTGCTGTGAAACGGCACGTCGATGCCATGGAGCGGAATGGCGGCGACGCCTCGCTTGAGTTCTATGGGGACAGGCTTTGATCGGGTCTCGGTGGCGCAGGCGCGGATTAAGGGGAGGATGTTGGGCGAGGAGGAATTAGTTGGTGAAGGGATTTCGGAAGGATGAGTTTTCAGGTGGTTGGTCACCGAAATTAGCGTGTCAAGCGCGCGGAGCTGGAGGGCGATTAGCTAGCATACCATGAGTTGGATGGTTCGGGGAGCACGGACATCGCCGGTGCAGGTGTATTGCATGTTCTGTATGTTAAGATTCACAACTTCTAGCAGCCATTGTGTTTCTTCCTGGATGGTCTGGACTACGTAGCGCAAGGTCTGTTCGTCGAAATCTGCTCTATAGGTCAGCGCTTGTTTGATGAATGGAACTCAAGAACACGGCTAACTCTGCGACACTCTACTGGGATTTAACGCGCACATAGAATAATTCGTCCGACCGGAATCGTCGCGCTCCACGCAGACCTGCATCGTCAGGCCCCTGTAGAAAACCAACGTAACGAGATCTTCGATAGGCATGTAGTCGGCGAACGCGGCTAAGGCTGCATACTCTCCCAGTGAATGTCCGGCAAAACTGCTCTGATCCTGAATGAGTCCCCTCGCCTGTAGTACGTCGAAGCTTGCTTTTGCCATCAACGTCAAGGCCGGCTGGGCGAATTGTGTGTAGTAAAGTAGCCCCTGTGGTGACCGATGGGTGTAGGAATCGGTGTTCTCATCAATGTCTTTGAATATTCTTTGCGAAACTATTCGCCCATCAGATCCGGTATTCTCGACCGCCATGGACATATATTTTTGGCGGATAGCTCTTCCGCGTGAACCTCCGAAGTGGACTGTGAGCTCCTTTGGATTTTCTCGTATGATTCTAAGAATCGAGAATCCTGTAAAGATGTCAGAAATGCATCAAAGTCTGAGATGGTACAAATGATTGGTACCGAAAACCTCCAAGAGGTGTCTGTCAGCACGATCCCAAATTCCTGTAGCGACTTCGCTTTGGGCGTATAATTCCATTCCCATCCCTAGATGCTGACTACCTTGACCAGTGAAGATGTACGCGGTAACGGGCTGTTCGACCTCGGCTTCTCCCACCAGTACCTTATCCCCTGAATTCTTGAACGCCTCCACTTTCACGATTTTCCGTCCTGAGACCATGCCCACATGCCACAACTTCACTTCTATGTGATCATTCGGTAGCACCATGTCGACAAAGGAGCATTTGAAGCTCCTCACACGCTCCACGTCATTGTCGGCAGCCCAAACTTCAACAAAGCCTCGCACAGCAGCGCTTGTATACATACCATGGGTAATATTTCCCTTGAGATTAACGTAGCTGGCGACGACACGAGAGACGTGAATAGGGTTATGATCGCCGGAGACTCGTGCATAGAGTTCATTAGATGCCGGCGCCTGTATGGAAGTGGGAATTGTTCCGCTTAGGTTGATGACATTATCAAACATATGTGGCCGCTCAATCGGAATCCCGTGGCGCTCAAGATAGTCGATGACAGGATTACCATGAGAGCAGCCGGCTTCGTACTTGACAGTGGCAACTTCTGAAACTTCCTTCGTCGACGACTCGAAAAGCACAAGACCCTTTGTCTCCACGCTGCTGTACAGATCTTTCTTCTTGAAACGAATGAGGCTCTCCAGGCGGAACGTCAACTTCTTGTCAAGTAGGTCTATGTTAGGATCTTTGAGATGAAACCAATCTCTGGATCTGAGCTGAGCAACGTCTTTCGCCGATGTGAGATGCAGAGTCATGGGAACTTCGACCTTGCGCTGAAAAGTGTTCTCGTAATCCGAGTAGCTCCCCCTGTATAAAAATTGACTTGTGACTTTCATCACTGGTATGCCTTCCCTAAGTATTGTCGCACAGACCTCCACCATCTTACCTGAGTCTTGATTAAGGATCGCCTCGATGCGTGAGGTGGACTCTACAACATCGTCAAGCTTGAGCGGTTTGACGTCAGGTAGCATTTGAAAGCCGTTAGAAAGATGGACAAGCTTTAGAAGGTCTCCATTCATGGCTTCGAGGAAGAGAGGCTTCATCAAAGCTTTCCAAGCAGCCTTGACAGCAAAGTCCATCGGAGCATAGACGTCCTTACCGTTTCCATTCACATAGGCCTCACCAAAATTTCCAACAGCATGTACAAAGTCGGCAACAGCCTGGCGTTTGACAGTGAAGGTACCCCCATAGAACGAATCTTTCAAAGAGGCATCGAGGTGCACCTTTTGGTCGCCGAAGGATAGACGATGATAAAACTCTTTGATGCGATCATTTCGTCCCTCCATCACCTCGCGAATAGGTGCGAAACCAGCGTCCGGGTGGTAGGTAAATTTAAGAGGTAAGCCGACAGCTCTCCCCATGCTATTCTCACCCACGAATAGGGTAAGGAGGATATCTCTTTCGCTCGTTACCCTCAGTTCAATGACATCAGTTAAGCTACCTTCCGAGCGGGACTTCTCTCTAACTTTGATGACCGTCTTCCTAGGCTCATTCGGATATGTAATCTCCACAGTAACGTCCCAAGCAGGAACAAATATTCGCTTGATCGGGTTGTCCACGATCTTCTCACCTTGAACGATGACGTCGGTGGTAAAGAAGGCACGTCTCCAGGAGTACGTTTTCCCGGCGAGGAGGTTTAACCACCGACCTAGATCCGGAAGTTTGGCGGCAGCAGAAGAAGACGAAGACAGGTGATATGTCACTGTATCCTCTTTCGATGAGATCAGCAAGCTATCTAGCTGGGCGTCCTTGCCGTAATCTATCGGCTTTCCGCCCATATACTCTACCACGGGAATCTCAGCCTTGCCGCTGTAAAGGTCTTGAGTGAGTGTTTGGATATGAGCCTGACAGATCCCATCGAGGATGTCTTTGATGGGTTCATCAATGATGCGGGAATACCTGGCAGCAACAGGTCCTTGAAGAATACATGTTCTGCCGACATCCTGGTCAACAATGGCCTCAAGGTCCTCAGACTGCCAAAGTGAATCCTTCTTGAACCAGGACTCAAAGTTCTCATCAAGAGCTGGGACAAATGGCACTGGCTTTTGGCCCCGCCTCTGACAGAGCAGGAGGAAGTGCTGAGCATCCTGGGCGTTAATGAGCTGTAGCGCGCACGCGGGGTAGGCTCTAAGTATCTTCTCAATAAAAGGGAAAGGATCATCGAGCTCGGAATAGCCTTGGACGATTGATGGCTCAGACTTCGACATATATCGCTCCTCAACTCGGCGGATAAAATCGCCCAGTAGTACCTTGTATGAATCATCAATCCAGCGTGACTGGTGCCTGACGTATAAGAGATCCACCATTCTACGCAAAACTTCTAGATAGGTCATTTCGTCAATGTCAACCGGTTTTCCTGCAGAGTTTCTTCCGAACCAGACCTTCTGAAAGTCATCATTCAGTTTCTTGATGATATATTCGCGCTGCTTCTTCAGCTCAGGAACTCGTTTTGACCTGTCAAGACTGAAGATCTTCTCGTCCATCTCAGCCCAGAACCGCACACCTCTTGTGGCGAGCTTGTGAATAGGCTCACGCATTTCAGATTGAACAGTCATAACACCACCAGAAGATCCCTTATATGTTTTCTCCCACTGAGGATCATCAGAGCCTTCAGCAGCGACAATGGCTTGCTTGGCATCTTTGCTGGTGTGAGCTTCTTTAGCTGTCATCATTCGACTGCCAAATAATATGCCGTCAAACGGCATCGGTGAATGGTTGAAGTTCGTTGCCCAACTGCCAGTTAAATAAGGGTATGTATCTTCTGCCCCACCAAAGCCACTACCAGCGACCAGTATAATATTTGAGCATTCTCTTATTCTCCCATACATATGAAGAATTGGTTGATGAAAGTCTTCAAATGAGTGATGGCCACCACCACGCCCACCAGTCCATTGAAGAATGATAGGGAAGGCTTCGTTAGTCTTGGCAATATTGATGACTTGTTGAATCGCTTCAATAGAGCCAGGTTTGAAGGCGATGTGACGGAGCCCAAGAGATGTGATATACTCATTCGCTACCTCTGGCGTGGGAATGCCTGCCCCAATGGTAAGGCCTTCAATGGGTACACCCTCAGTTCTGAGCTGTCTGATAAGTGGAATCTGCCATGCGATGGCGTGTGGGCTAACATATATGAGATTGACTGTAACAGCCCGACCTGGGGTCACAGAGCTCCCAATCTTGCGAATTGCTTCTGCCATATCTTGTGAATTGTAGTACCCGCCTCCGGCCAGCTCAATATGGTAGCCAGCATTCATCGCGGCGGCCACGAAGTCCCAATGAACCGTGCAAGGTGTCATCCCAGCGACCATGACTGGAGGTAGACCGAAGAGCCTGCTGAATTTGGTGTCAACAAAGGTATGGCCTGTGGTTGTTTTGATCAAGCGAGGCCCATGTTGGCTCCGCCAGTCCATGGAATATTTTACTGGGTGCTCTTGATTGCGGTCAAAAAGTTCCTCTTTAGATCCCATGTCCCCGTTTCTCTCGCCCATGCTCGTGGCTGAAATAATCCGCACACCACTACCTTCCTTGTTCTGGTGACTAATCAGACCGATTCCGAGACTACCACCTGGGCCAAAGTCAAGAATGTGCGTAGCCTTTGAAAAGGTCGTTGCTTTTAGCCATTCAACGGGTTTGCACATTATCATTCGAACTAATGCCGGCACAAGGTTCTCCTCATCTGTTGTTCTGAGATCACGCCCATCGTCCATGGCGTATACAGGAATCCTAAGGTCCTTACTTGAGATACACAAGTTGTGAAGGTCCTCAACCACCTGGTCAGTTGTTGTCATAAGATATGGGCTGTGGAAAGGCGCAGTTATGGGTAGAAAGACGTTAGTGAAAGGGATTTTCCGCTTCGTGAACGGAATTCGAGTCTGATCAAGACCAGCTGTGGGTTTGAGTCCTCGTAACCGTGAATTCAAGCCGCATATGGACATGGGCGGTCCGCTAACAACGAAGTTACGAGCGCCATTGACAAGACTGATATGAACATGTCTGTCCTGTGGTAGGTGATCGTTTGTAGCATCAACGTGCTGCTGTAGAATTTTATGTGGAAGGTTTCGAACGCTCAACATTGGCGTTGGGCTGCCCTCACCATTTTTGGCCGACTCCTGTAGCATTGATGGGAGCATCGCCGTCTGAGGACATGTCTGTTGACTTCTAAGGCCAATCCAGAAAAGAACTGTGAGCGCAGTCCTGGCTGCTGCACGGAATGAGTCCCAAGAATCTGCGCTGCTAGCCGCCACAGCGGCGACAATGCCTTGTGAATGGCCTGACAAGCCAGTGAGATAGTCACTGAGATGTCCCGGACTGGTCCCGAGCAATTTGCAGGTCAGGGAGTATTGGACCAGTTGAAGAAGCCCAATAAGTGGAAAACTGACAGGTGCAGAGATCAGATAACCGGTATCGGGCTGTTCATCTGGGTTTTGCAGCCATCCCATAGCATCTAGGCCTCTCGAGTACATCTTCTCCGCTCTTGGTTGCTGAGAAAGCTTCTGCAAAATTTCGCTCCCCCAGGATATGAAGTCTTTGACGAAGTGACGGTACGTCACATAAATCTCCCTTAACTCGCCGAAATAGTTGTCGGTGTTGCCCTGGCCACCAAAGATGGCGAAAATTCTAGCATCTCCATCTCTTGCCACTCGTAGCAGGTTTGACTCGCACGGCTGTACGTGAATATCAAGCACATGACACGCCTCGTAGTAGGCCTGGATCACGGCCAGCCTCTTGCGGTGGTCGCCTGGAAGCGCTGCCGCAAGCGCATGTACTTCATCCCCTTGAAGGACGCTTGTCTCGAATCGGCTAAGCATGAAGGCCAAGATTTGTTTCGTCACGCCTTGGTCATGATTCTTCTTTTCCAAAAGCTCTGCGATGTAGCCCAAGAACCGCGCCACGAGTTCCCCAACTGAGGACGGCCCGTCGTCTTGGGCGAGCTCACCTGTGACGGCTGGGAGGGAAGCCATGAAGCCGTCCCTCAGGTGCGCGGCGTGGACATAAATGGACGTGGGCACCAGAAAGGTCTGGTTCAACGGACCATGGACTAATTGAAGAGGCTTTGGCGGTGGGAGATTGTTGCGCGAGGAGGAGGCTACCTCTCGCTGCGCCACCTCATCTCTCTCATGGAGTTCAGTAGGGCTATTCATACTGAGCTAAGCTTCTAAGGTACGGGATAACGAGATTGTCTTCCGTAGCTGAACTCTCGAGCCTGGTGAATCCGTATCCGAATGTCTTCGCCAGAGTGTTTCGCGAGAGGGATGCGCTCTCACGCCATCTCAACACCAATGACCACGATGCACCGCAAAAGTGATAAGTAATGGTAAAACAAGCAGAGGAAGGAAAGTGTGTACAGGCTCTCTGAACAATCTCCCATCGGACACGGAAGGGGATAGAGTTTTATGGCAGGGGTTATAGTCTCTGTATCGAGGCCACGCTAAAGATGGATGGTAGGAAGTCTCCACTGAAAGCGGTCTCCACTCGTGCACGGGTCGTTGCCCTATGTGCAAGTAGAACTGGCGACGTTCCGAACCTATCGGAGGGACTGCCGGTTGCTGCTGCTGAGCAACGCTCCATGATGTGAATCATTTCCCCGACCATACGAGTTCCGCCGCTCCAGTCCGAGGCCAACGTACAGTAAATGTATAGTACGATGTGTTTCCATGGACGGAACGGTCAGCGAGAGGGTCCTTCCAATCAACGTAGCCGAGTCCGGGTCGCTAGTTGCTGTCCACCGGACCGAAGCGAGCAGATCCATCGCCTATTTGACGCCGTGGTACCCAGTCGTCAACCCTGAGATGAGATGGCGCTATCTCGAACCTGGCGTTCTCTCTGAGCACAGTCAAAACGGAGATAAATATCCACCGCCCGAGGGCCTCAGATTGCTGACTAAGCCGGCGTATGCCACGCGGAGCTCCGTCCATCATTGGACTTCGGCTGCTTGTGTCCTCTCCAGCCAACGCCGAACAAATACGACCTCCCTCTGCAATCGGCGCGGCAGACAGTGCGCGCTCCTGTCATGTGAGACAATGACCATGGTGTAGTATGTCAGATGGAGGCGCTATGCTGAGCAAGACGCTCCGGTAGGAGCCCAGCAGAGACTGGCTTGTAATCCATCTGGCTCTTGATGAGGAGACTACGTCAAATGGAGGTTTGGCCCGTCAACGCCGCGTCTGTGAAGAAGTGGAAGAAAGTAGTACAGAGAGAGAACAAGAGAGAAAAGAAGAAAGAACCCTCTCGAGCATCGTGACCGTCTGACAATATCTCGTTACGCTCCACAGCATCGTGAGATGGTAACTACGACGCAGATATCATCGTAGCATGGCAAGCTACCCTGTTGCGGCGGACGACAATGCCCGCGGTGCTTATGATCAGGTCCTAATCGACGTTACAGCCTACGTCTTCCACCACAAGATCGAGAGCCCGCGAGCATGGCAATGTGCGAAAGCTGCTCTTCTAGATTCCCTCGGCTGCGTATTGGAGACACTGAACAAGAGTCGGGAAGCTCGTGCGATAATTGGCCCCGTCGTCCCAGGTACGGTGGTGCCGAACGGCTTCAGGCTGCCTGGCACGTCGTACCAGATGGATCCGTTGAAAGGTTCCTTCGACCTCGGGTCCCTGATACGTTATCTAGACCATAACGATGCGTTTCCTGGCGCTGAGTGGGGTCATCCTTCCGGTGAGCGAGGATCTGACGGTGATAGTATTTGCACACAATCTAATCTCTGCACTAGACAACATCGGTGCGATCTTAGCTGTGGCAGATTGGCTGAGTCGCACGTCGCTAGCCCGCGGTGAAACGCCTTTGACAGTGGACACTGTCTTGGTGGCGCTCATGAAGGCCTACGAGATCCAAGGCTGCTTCCAGATCCGCAACGCTTTCAACAAAGTTGGCCTCGATCACACGATTCTGGTTAAGATCGCCTCTACTACCGTAGTCTCCTGGCTTCTGGGTCTCTCGGAGGCTCAGACGTTAGACGCCCTGTCGCAAGCATGGATGGATGGCGCTCCACTTCGCGCGTATCGCCAATCTCCCAACACCGGTCCTCGCAAAGGCTGGGCTGCCGGCGACGCGTGCATGCGTGCCGTCCATCTTGCGTTACTCACCAAAAATGGTCAGCCAGGTGCACCAACGGTGCTCACCACCCCCCGCTGGGGCTTTTACGCCACCTTCTTCAAAGGCAAAGAATTTCAACTACCTCGACCCTTTGGCAGCTGGGTGATTGAGAGCATCTTCTTCAAGATTCATGCCGTTGAAGGGCACGGCGCGTCTGCGATTGAAGCGGCGGCGGAGATCGGCCAGCAACTACGCGCTCGCAACCTCTCTCCCGAACTTGACATCACACACATCCGCGTGCGCACACAGCAAGCGGCCATGATTATCATTAACAAGCAAGGCCCACTTCACAACTCTGCCGACCGCGACCACTGTATGCAGTACATGATCGCTGTCGTCTTGCTCAAAGGCTCCATGATTGACACGGCCGACTACCAAGATGACTCGCCTTGGGCTCGGGACCCACGCGTGGAGGTCCTGAGGAGAAAGATTGAGCTGGAGGAGGACATGCAATTCACACTGGACTATCACGATAGTAAGAAGTCCACCGCGTCGAACGCGCTGAAGGTCAGATTGAGGGATGGGTCGGAGCTGGACGAGGTACTGGTGGAGTATCCAGTCGGGCATCCATGGAGGGAGGATACAATTGGGTTGGTGAAGACAAAGTTCGAGAGAAACGTAAGTGAATGGTTTGGCAAAGGCGAAAAGGCGGAGGCGATTCTGAAGCTGGCGTCAATGAAGGAGGACGAATTCAGGAGCATGAACGTGGATGATTTAGTTGATAAGTTTGCAGATGAGCAGGTAAAACTGTAAAAGAATTATAGCAGAAGAAAACAACAGCCGAACAGGTTAATTACTTGCTGAGATTATTGAAGGAGCTACTATCCCCACCTTGGGCTATAAATTCATGTGGTGTTGAACATGATGCTTGGCTAACACTAGCGGGCACTTGTTGAGAAACGGTCCATTTTCTAAAACGCTTATCGATAAGGGTCCCTCCGTACCTGCCGCAAACTTCAACAAATGCTAGCGCAAAGTTTCCATGCTTGTGTGGACCTTACCTATGGAGGGCTCTGAGCCTTCCTTTCACACTTCAACTTACTATCCTGTAGACTCTAGAAACTCACAACGTACACAATTCTCGCAAAACCTTGAACCCTTTCTAGGCCCGCATCATCCCTCTCTACCTATCGGACATCGAAAGCATGGTAGTCGTTGATCAGCATGAATACCTGTGTGAAGAAGAGAAACGCCTCAAGCAAGACAGGGAGCGCGAAAAGTACTGGAAGAAGTGGGGACCATATGTTGCAGAGAGGCAATGGGCCACCGGTATCTCCCATTCCCTGAAGTCCTAGTCGTTTGAGCCAAGCTGACACGGTTGGCAGTAAGAGAGGATTACTCGTAAGCTCTCACTACTTGATCTTAAAACTGCACCGTACTCATACAGAGCTAGTGAGAATGGCGATGCGTGGAGCCGTAAGCTTCTACTGCCTACAACGTGCGGATGACGGTGCTAAAGTTTCATATAGATTTCTCCCATGATCACGCAAGATCTCGGGCGTTTCGGTGGGGCGAAGACGGCATTGCGGGCATCTCCGACTCACATGGACTACAGAATGTGGCATTTGCGTTCTGGAACGAAAAAGAGTAGGCATACACATGGCACACTCACTTGAGGTCATCAGCGCTTACAGCGACCAGCGATTTCTTGAAGGAACGATTGTTTGGTCTCTCAAACCCACAAGGCAACCACGGTGAGAGCATCAAGGAAGCTCACTTTCATCTGGACAACACGCCGGCAGTACTTCGTACCCTCACAATGACCTTCGAATTATGCTGACAGTAATTGTTAGCACTCATACATGAAGTATCTGTACAAGTATCCGCAGAAGAAATTTCCGTACGAGGATCTGGTGGTGGAGAACGCCAAGCGCGGAAAGTTAGAGAGAGAATATCAGCTGATAGACACTGGCGTCTTCAAGGATGACCGGTACTGGGACATATTTATCGAGACTGCCAAGGAGACGGACGACGAGGAAGAGCTACTATTCAGGGTGACTGCTTATAACCGGGGTCCTGAATCAGCGCCACTGCATATTGTTCCACACGTCTGGTTCAGGAACACGTGGACATGGGGACATGAGGCTGCCGCGAAGAAACCATCGATCCGGCAGATCGCCCCAATGACCGCGCATTCCAAGCACTGGAAGCTTGGAGACAGGTTTTTCCAGCTCTCTCCCTCTCCCGGAATCGGAAGGAGTGGTCAAGACGTCCTACCAAGGCTAATCTTCACTGAGAACGACTCGAATTTCCATGCTCTCTATGGTACCACCAACCCCCAGCCTTATGTGAAGGATGCATTCCATCGACATATTGTAAACGAACAGAGAGGCGTGATCAACCCCCACTGCCGTGGGACGAAAAGTGCCGCCTGGTATGCATTCGATGAAGGGGACGGAGTTGCACCCGGGGAATGTGCTGTAGTGCGTTTTCGCCTGTCAAGAAAACATGAGGGCTACCTAGATGAAGAGCTGTTTGACGACATTATCGAGCAGCGGAGGACCGAAGCCGACGAGTTCTTCTGGCGTATCAGCCCTTTACCAATGGCGGACGACCTGCGGAACATACAACGGCAGGCTCTCTCTGGGATGCTGTGGACCAAGCAGTACTACCATTTCATCTGGGAGCAGTGGGCGAACGGCGATCCGGCTATGCCGCCACCACCACCTGGGAGAAAAGGCATCCGTAATCAGAACTGGAAGCACATGTATCTCGACGACGTGCTATCAATGCCGGATTCGTGGGAGTATCCATTCTTTGCTGCCTGGGATACTGCTTTCCACTGCATACCACTAGCCAGGATAGATCCTGAGTTCGCGAAGAAACAACTGGATCTTCTCACCAGAGAGTGGTATATGCATCCAAACGGCCAGCTACCCGCGTATGAATGGAACTTTGGCGACGTCAATCCTCCAGTGCATGCCTGGTCGGTATTCCGAACTTTCAAGATTGAAAGAAAGATGTATGGGCGTCAGGATCTGGATTTTCTTGAAAGAGTCTTCCAAAAGCTTCTCCTAAACTTCACCTGGTGGGTAAACCGGAAAGACTTCGACGGCAAAAACGTTTTCGAAGGGGGTTTTCTAGGCCTTGATAATATTGGTCTCTTCAATCGATCAGAACCATTACCTACGGGAGGAGTCCTTGAACAAGCCGATAGCACTGGTTGGATGGCATTTTACTGCCTATCGATGCTAAATATCGCGCTGGAGTTGGCGAAGCACCGTCGCACATATGAGGACAGTTAGTTTCCTCTTACTTATAACTTTTGATATCGACCACGCTGAATGTCCTACAGTCGCCTCGAAATTCTTTGAGCACTTTATACTCATTAGCGATGCGATGACATTTAGGGCCGGAGAGGCGGAGACATCGCTGTGGAACGATAAAGACGGGTGAGTCAGCTTAGCAAGTCTTGTCGAGAAAATGACTAATGCGGGAAGCTTCTACTACGATGCGATATCCTGGGGCGGACCTTGGACCCAGCAGCTGCCTGTTCGGTCGTTGGTAGGACTCATTCCTCTGTATGCTGTTTTGACCCTCGAGCCCGAGCTCATCAACAAATTTCCATCGTTCAGACGGCGGGTCAATTGGTTCATAGAGAATCGGAATGACGTCGCAGAGCGGAACATCGCGAGCATGAAGCGGCGTGGTAAGGACGACAGGCTCCTTTTGTCGTTGGTCAGCAGGGAGCGATTAGAGAAAATCCTGAAGAGGATGCTCGACGAGACAGAATTTCTAGCAGATCACGGAATTCGATCGCTATCGAAGTATCATAAAGATCATCCCTATTCCATGAACGTTAACGGTCAAGATTTCAGAGTTGATTATGTCCCTGGTGACTCGGACAGCGGACTTTTCGGAGGGAACAGCAATTGGCGTGGACCCATATGGCTTTGCGTCAACTTTTTGCTTGTCGAGTCACTTCTTCGTTTCTACATGTTCTACGGCAATTCGCTCCAAATCGAATGCCCGACAGGTTCTGGCGACTTCATGCATCTTGGTCACGTAGCCGAAGAAATCCAGCATCGCCTACAACATCTTCTCGTCCGCGGTGACGATGGCCGCAGGGCGGTCAATGAAGGTAACGACTTACTGGACTTTGACCCACATTGGAGGAATTATCTCTGGTTCTACGAATTCTTCGACGCAGATAGTGGCAGAGGTCTAGGCGCAACCCATCAGTGTGGGTGGTCAGGATTGATCGCGAAGATGATCCACGACACCGGGTAAGCTCACGCATACGAAGTACCAATGCCTTGAGTGATTAGGCTTACCACCCAGCTTAGTATCAACTGCCGCCTTCCTCAGACCCCCCGAACTCCGTCGACTGCAGCCAATCATTACTTTGATGACATTTTCTCTCGATCGATGAAGTCTTCAAGCCTCAAGCCCCACCATATCAGGCGCTCCTCAACCAGCAGGTCGATCGGTCATCGCAGTAGCTTCAACACCACATTCAACGGGGACAATGCCATTTCTCATGGTAACTCTGTTGGTGTTGAGGACCATGAACAGGAGAGGTCCAGGAGCGAAGCGAATGACCACGTCGCAAACTATGTTGCAGATCAGCTAGAGCGTATTCGTAGCAACGAGCCTGCAGCGGTGTATGAAGATGAATTCGAAGCGCAGCTGGACGGTCAGTAAGAAGTCAGTGCAGGCAGTCGATTACCGACTTCTGCCGGATGGCAATGGCGCTGGTAATGGGTTCTTCAGCTCCTTTTGCCGGTCTCTTTCATTCGTTCTGTTGTTTTCATGGCGCCCATAGCCTTCACTGCGTTCCTCCATAGAACTCCTAATAGACTATAGATTAGATCCTAGACTGAGAATTATCAAGAAAACTTGGTGGTCATTCCCACGGAACTGAGCGACGTGACACCTTCCCTCGAAGTTGGAAGTCATCCTCTAATTCAGGGTAGTGTTCGCAGTCTTCACAAAGCCGCGTATCTTCTTGCCGATCAGTGACTCGAGCGGAGGACCGGATACGGTTTGCGTTGAGTGATGCTCGAACGGAGCGAGACCCTACGTGTCATGTGTGCGAGGATGTGAATTGATATGTACGATTTTGTGATACCTCTCTACGTGTCACAATGAAGTAGCCATAAGCACAAGTGCCAGAAACAACTCGCACCACTGAGACAACAATAAGAACACACTGTTACAAAACATCGGTCAACGCTTTGTTCATCCTGCTGATCTTGGAAGACACGGCGCGATCAATGGTCCGGTCACCGACCTCGACGATGAGACCACCCATGATGTCGGGATTGATCTGAGGAAAGGGAGATCAGTCAAGCACAAGAGAGTCAGCTGCCACTGTCTGAATCGTACGGTCACCAACCTTTGGTACCACTTTGAGCTTCTTGCCCTGGCTGTACTCGGATTTTGCGACGGCGGTCTCCAAGCGCTGTATAAACTTGCTGTCGAGTTTCTTCGATTTGTCAAAAAGTCAGATTTGGCACTTTCGTAACGGCAGCTCGTCCCAGGAAAGGGTACAAACCGTAGCACTCGTTATCGTCAATTCCACCTCCCCTCGATATGCACCCATCAGCGTCGAGAACTTCTCGCAGACACCCTCCAATATCCCAAGCCTGTTGTTCTCGGCCAAAGTGTTCAAGAAGTTCTTGACGGTGTCCCCCTTGTCAGCCCCGCCCATGTGCCTCTGCAACTCCTGGACAATCTGCGACTTGTCTCCAGGCGTCAGAGTCGGAGCGGTCAGGATCACAGGGAGCTTGGGATCTTTTTTGAACACGTCAGACAAGGCGGCCAGAGATTTGGCGGTGCTGTCGAGTGTCGAGGTCTTGGCGGCGGCCGTGTACTTTATTATCGTTATTGTCAGTCGATCAACAATGCAGAAAATGGAAAGCCCTGGCGGGACGTTGGAATAGAATTAATTCTCGGTTCGAAGGAATCCATACCAAGGCACTTGCGTACGTTCCATCAAGGCCGAATAAAGCAACGGGAGGCTTCGAGTCTGGTGTTGGCGCAGCTTGAGCGTATGTTCTCACGCCGGAAGGTGCGACAGCAACACGAGAGTTAATTGTAGCTCGCGAAGCCGCAGCCCTCGAAACAGGAAGAATTGCCCGGCTCGAGAGCATTGTGTTGATATGAATCTTTATGTTAGGTGAGTGGAATTGCACATGTACATGTAATCATGGCTGAGAGGGAGGTACTTCGCATTTGTTCGGGACAGCTCGGACAATGCTAGTGTGAACATTAGGTAAGCAGGATTCCTCGCCAACCCAAAGTAGGTTGGCAATTAGAGCAACCATGTGTCTATGTACATGGAAGTTACTAGCCCTGGAGTGATCATGCAAAGGCTTGACGGATGTAATCAGCTACATGCAACCAGATATGAGCAGTGTAATAGTATCTAAAGCGCACTCCCATCGGAGCATTCGTTGGGCATTTCTCGTATCGTACAATGTCTACTTCGTAAATGATTGCCCATACTCCGCTGATCCGTCCTCCTTGTGAAAATTTCCCGGATGCTCCTAAAAAGATGTACCCACGCGTGACGATCCTGCAAAGTGTGTGCTAACAAGCTTCAGCATGCCGATTGGCCTCTCAGTCACTCCTCAGCATACTGTCCACTAAGTCGCCCAACGGACCCCAGAAGTCCTTGCCGCTGGCTAAGACGTGCTCATCAATGAACAAGACGTAATGCTTGAAGCTGGTGTTTAAATGGGGTTCGAGACCAAGCTGGACGATTACGGGATAGTGGTGACAGTATATGTGGGCATAAACGCGATATAAACGCTTGAAGAGCTGACGGAGTAAAGCCGGGAAGGTCTTAGGGAAAGGAACGCCTACAATATCCTAGATTAGCACCGCTGCATGATGAGTACTGGGCTGGGCTAACGCACCAATTCTGCTCGGAAACATCTGTTCGTTATCAACGTTACTTTGCACCCAGGCCATGAGATGCTCGATATACTCAGGCGCTGGCATCTTGGTTGGTCGCTTGAAATTCTCCGAATCTTGCCATAAATATTCGAACCTGGTTCCAATTAGTGTGCGTCCATACCCAAAGCCAGCCACCAAAGCCCTACTCATCTGTTGCCTTCATTTCTGGACATGACTGCGGCGAGCAGAACTCAGTAATTGAGCCGTAGAGGAGGTTGATTTGATTGTAGAAGTCTACGACTGCAATTGTGGTCTATCTTTAGCACACATAATCGTCGCACTATAGTTGATCTCAGAACCTTACCATTAACCGCGAGCCATTCGTTCAGATCTTCGCCTTCCGGTAGCTTCACCGCCTTTCGTAGACTGCCACTTCCAAGTGTAGCCTCAGCAAATTGCCGTAGCTGGTAGCTGCTCGTCCCTTTGTTCGCATTTCTTGCCTTGAAAGGTCCCCTCGTCCTCGCGTTACTGTCGTGTTCAAGGTCGTGAGCAGACAACACCCTTACAGCGCTGAAAAACGGGACAAGAAGCGCTAGACGAGGAGGCAATCAAAGGCTGCCAATGGTCGTGCAAGACGACAGCGAGGAAATTTATGGAGCCTGTGGAAGCAAAGGAGGAAGAGGAAACGGACATTGTGGTGATGAAAGAAGACATCTCCAGCTAGCTTCAGGAGACTATCGGAAACCTGCTCCAACTTTATCGTCAGCGAGTAGAACATCTACACCCCTGCGCTAATATCGTGTGACAATATACCTCTTAGGTGTTGGGCTCGATTTTGGATGGTACAGAAGAACTACTGAGATTGCGTCGCTTTACCGTCTAGAAGAAACGGGGGCAGGAGTGCCGGGTTTGTTTACTCGGGTCTTGTGAGTAGTCGGTTCGGCAACTGCCATGGAGAGTGACAGCGAGATGAGAAACCACCTCAATCCACAGAGGCTAATTGTATTTGGAATGAATTGCAAGAGTGAGACACTCAGAGGTCGTGTTAGACACAGTCTGATATCGTTAAGCTGAATTGAAGATCCACCGGGTTGGTCAGAGTCCGACTGTCAGCCCAATGTGTTTCTGTCAACCATGATCGGGCAAGGATATACCACTTCTGCTCTAACAGAAGCCGTATCACAATGTCATCAGCCGCCACGGCATGAGCCTTGAAATAGATATCTGTGGACAGTCTGTGCTCTTCATACCAACCACAGCGCCCCAAAGCCGCGAACCGCGAGTACACTGAGCCAAAGAGCGAAGCTCCCTTGAAGAGAGCAATTCATCGTCACCGAAGATCTAGGACCGTTCTGCGCTTTTCTATGTGTCCTGGAGCCAATGAAAGTAACACCGCTGACAGGTGCCCTAAAGAGAGTGCCATGTCACTGCAAACGGAACAGCTGATTGCATGGACGGAAGCATGAGCTCGCATTCCGGAGCACTCTATGACCGTGGTAAAGTATAGCGCAATGCAGCCTATGGAGATACTCAGCGATTGATTGAAGCCGACCTAGCAAGAGAGCTCACGGTTCTCCGTGCACGAAGGATCAATGACTAATCACCGATGGTGCTTCTCCTGAGTTATGGCAACACCAGCCCAATTACCCCCAGCAGCCGACCATGCTCACACCTAGACTTTGCGGCCTACGGTTTCAGAGTCACCAGTTGAATTGGAGAAGCATTAAAGGGATCTCCCGGCCCTTACTAACTCTTGTTCTGGGCTGTTTCCCTTACAGCGATCCCTGGATCGTTCACGAACGTCAGCTCGGTGACCCTAGTTCTTATCTCTTTCAAGAATTCGTGTAATCATGCCGGATACTGTCTGACATGTACTAGATTACTTAGCAGGAGGCCAAGACTTACGAAGCAAAGCCCTTGGTATGTGTTTCTCCTGGAGTACTGAGCCTGGTTTGAAAAATCTTCATGAAGATGATTCAGCCGATGTCAGACCGGTGCCTGAAGGACCTACAGAAGCCTGCAGTGCTCTGGGTGCTTGCGCTGCCCTTACTAGGGCAATAGGACCATCACGTCTGGCAACGTACCATTGGGCGACTATATGTCTCATTCCACTCAGAGGACTGACAAGGGGTGGCACGGGACCACAGTGATCTGGTTTCCTGGTGGCCATAACCAAAGGCTGCGCGACAGCGTTCCCTTCGGTAACGGCATCGTGTACGCTGTTTGCTCTGCCAGCGGATGACTGGACTTGGCCTAACGCTGTGATGTCGTGGAATTTACAGCTTCTTTCCAAAGTAGTCATGGAGTGGATACTGGCATTGCACCAGTGAGACCAAGAGAGGCGTTGCATGTGTCCATGAAGTCTTGGAATGAGACGACGGACTTTGACCTCTTATGTACTATTGCTTCAAGACTATCATACGACGGCTCAAATGACCAGCGACATCTCTCGGCCATAGTACAGGCTTCGACTTCTGCATTTCAATGGCGCATATTTGCGAGATCGGGGTCCTGCAGCTTCTGAACTTATGTCGGAGGACTAAGAAGATGGCTTCGGTAACCTTGACACCCTCGACGAGCAGGCGGGCAGGAATTTAGCATTAGTGGACAGGATGTGCAGGCGTCGTAGCTGATCAGCAACAGTAGCCGTTCCAGCACAACAACAAGAGGACTCCAACCAAAGAATTTCACAAAACTGCCATACTTCCATGGCAAATAGCAAAGGCTAAGGCATTCGGGACATCCTTGCTAGAGCCTATCATGCAAGTGATGCTTGTATTTATTCTGTCTGCCTGGCTCGTTGCGAACCAGAAGGCTATGTAAGCTGCATAGGCTAGGTAGTTCCAGCCCTAGGGCACCGTCTCTGCAGACTATATGCCGGGCAAGAGAAAACAAAGGCACCATGTCAGAAGCAACAAAATCTCTAGCCCCTCAGTGTCGATCTGTAGGTCTAGTAGTGACTGGTAACCCAGACTTGGACGCTTCTTTAGCGCAATGAGGATCATATGCTACACTGGCAGACCCTCAGTCTCATTGCTCTCGTTCCAGCCCGGCCCAGCGCCGTATACCCTCAGCGGTACAGTAATCTCGAAACTTTCACACGCTATGCTTTCGACAGCAGCCACTACCAATGCTCTGTCGTCCCTGCCCACTTCTTCAAGTAGTGTATCTCCACCACCCTCGTCCTCTACCTCGCCCGCTAACCTCGGGGTTACGAAACGGATTCGTAGCTTCCATCCTAGACTTACGCCGCTAGTGAGGAATTCAGGAGTTGCTGTCGCCGGGACGGAGGGGCTGAAGATAATTTTCCGCGCGAACAAGGTATTTTCAACGTGCGAAGCGTGGATCCGCCGAGTGGCGCGGTAGATGCTGGCGCTGGAGCGAAGTGCTACGGCAGGATCAACGCTCTCAGACGATTCTAAAGTTGCGCAAATAGAGTAGCAAGGTATATCGGCACCGGAGAGGTCGATTGCAGCAGTGATGGTTTCGCCCAAGCGGTACGCAGAGCGAGTTAACATGAGTACTGCGACCTGTTGCCCATTCCGGGCGATTTCAAACCGCCTCGTACTGCGATTTGATGATGTAGTGACGTTGCTTTGTAAAATCGCTAAGTCTATGGCCTCTTTGACAGAAGCTGGCTCTTCGAAGCTAGAGGGCTGCCGAGTGGCTCTGGTTGCGGTGGGCGATAAGAGCCCGAGGCTTGAATTCTGACGGGGCCTTTCAAGGATGCTGTCAACATAGGAGAGAAATCCGTGTAGAGAAGAATCAGGCGCTTCCTTAGCCACGCTGCTAATGTTCTTCTCCTGTGACACGGACGAGACCTTGTCGAGACTGAGAATTCGTGCCTGATCTTGAAGAGGAACGTATGGAGACATCAAGTCATGTCCAAGTATTTCACCTTGGCCTATCCAAGATCAACAGAGGTTCGACAGGCAATTCAGGGTTGGACCATACCATTGACGCTGCCTAGAACTCGGAAAGGAATGTTAACATGGCGCACAGATTTCTGTTCCTTTGGTGTATTTGCTCTCTGTGTGCCCAGAACCAGATGGTAAGATATCTTGATCGCTTTACCCTTGTGACTTGGGGGTAAGCCTCGTGGCAACCTGAAGCTATATCTGTAGCTCTTGGATTCTCCTGGCGCCAATCGCAGATTGACGAAGAGGATCGACTTTGGTGTTGACAAGAGAGGCACGGATCTCGAATTTGCGATTTCCCTCATCTCCTTGATGCTGCTCAGCTCTCTGTCACCCAATAAACCTCCAATTGATTCTCCGATCGATCCCCAACCCAGAGCACCGAACAAACCACTATTGCTTTTGCTTTTCTCCACCCCTACAACACCTCCGCCGCCCTGGCCCCCAAGGACGCCCTTCCTTTTGACCTCCTCGAACGGCGCTTGGTTGACAAGAGAGCCGTCAAGCGTGAAAGAGCCCACGACCTGGGCGTAGCCCATCATCAAGGCCTCCAGAGGACTCTGTAACGTTGGCGGAGCGTGCTGCGGGAGCTGCCTGGGCCGTCCAGGCCTAGCAACAAAACGATTCGAGGACAGGGGTGCACGTTCTGATGCCAATGTCTCCGTGGAATTGTTGCTCATCGAGTAGAATTCTGCACTGCTTCGAGGCGTGCCATTTATGCTTGACCCTGAGAGAATCTTTGTGACAGGATGGAGATGTTCCGTACCGGTTCCCTGCTCTTCTGAGTGCTTGGGACATCGAACCCTGGCCATGGCTGAAGCATTCGTTTGACCCATTGCCGGCTCTGCCGAAGACTGAGCCTCAGATATCGAGGTATCTATGGGGGCAGACGTAGGTGGAAACCTGAAATTTGGCGTAAACGATGCAGAGGCCTGTCTTGAATATAATGGCATTACTGGAGTGTGTGAGGCTGATACCGCACCAGAAAATCCTCGACTGTGACGAAAAGGAAGTGGGAGATTGGTGTTTGGCTCCAATGCGGCTGGAGATATTGAAGGATTGATCAGAGGTGAGGGGTGCGTTGCAGCACGGATACCAAACGGTGCTGTAGCCTTCGTTAGTAATATTCTCGGCCGCCCCTCAAAGATTGCACACCTGATGATGGCCCAGCACCGACAGCTACCGGCCACCGAGGCAGTATCTGCAGACTAGCGGATCGGGTGTGCCCTCGCCCTGGACGCCGTGCGGCAGAGATCTGGCCAGGTCCTTGACTTCCCTCTCCATCCCTCTCCACAGTTTCACCACCTAGGGAGATGATTGAGACCGATCTCTTGTGCTTGTGACCGTGAGCCACCGAGCCATTTTGAAGAGCTGTCCGAAACCCTGATCCTGGCACTTTTTCAGAGCTGAGAGGTACATTGAGCGACACTGCTGCCCTATGTCCTCGATCTCGCGGTTGTGGCAATCGTGGGTTCGGAAGCACTGAGCCTCTGGGATTGCTCACCGTTGTCTGCAAAGGTGCTGTCTTCCGCTGCCGCTGGCCGTTTGATGCGATCTCCGACGGATACAAGGGCGATCGCGAAGGCTCAGGCGCGGGAGTCACGTTCTTAAATGTTATCTTACACTCCAGATCTTCGCCCGAAAACACGATCGGGTCTTTCCAGTGCACGAAAACTCGGATATTGGAAGACATCCTGCTCGCGGCAGAACCAGCGGAGGAGTTCCGCGCTGTTGTGGTTTTGAGGAGATCATGGAAACGATTTGGTACAGGACGCCAAAAGCGAGGGACATGATTATTGACACTCTACGAAGCACGGCTATGGACATGATTGCCGAAGATTGAGCGGCAGGCTTAAGATGAGCCTTTGCAGTGGTACCAGAGACCTACTGTGAGGATGCACTTATTGCCGCATTGCAAAGGTAAGTACCAGTATATTGTAATTATCACAAGGACAATCCTGAGCCATGATATCGATGCTCTATACAACAGGACGTTTACCGCAGGTTTTGATATCGTTTGTGGCTGATCGATTCCTTTACAATTTTCCGTAGTTACTAAATTACAGGATCCTCTCTGCTAAAGATTCTTCATCCTTCTCCACAACAACCATCGCTGTATTTGTGCTTCGCTCTGGCTGGTAGTCTCTCGGGCCCGGTACCCAGTCCAAGCCCCTCAAACTAGCTCCACGGGGCCCTTTTGTTCTTGGCCCTGAACGATGTTCGTCTTCTCTCTTAGCAATGCCCATCTCGCGCCAGCGCTTTGGTGGTTTAACGCCGAGCTCCACCATCTGACCCCATATCAGCTCGCCACGTTTATCCCACCGCTGCAGTCTGGAAATCTCCTCCTCTGCGTCCGGTTGCCACTTGCTCCTCAGGATCCTGCGAATTGCTTCGGGGGATACTTTGAACTGATCCGCTAGTACAGGCGTGGTGAATTTGTCTGGATATTGTGCATGGAGTGCGCGAATGCCTTCCAGAGCATCCGGAGAGAGACGTTTTCTTGGCGACCATCCTCGCCGTCCAAATTTCTCTAGAAGTGCAAGCTTCTGAATTTGCCATGGCTCTCGCTTACGCAGCATAGGACTGTGATGACTGGTTGTCTTGGTCGAGATACTTTGCTTGGAAGAGTGGGATCCCTTGTAAGAGCTGATATTCGGAAGCTGCTCGCTCTCCTTTCTCCTCCTGACTTGTGACTTGAGTCCCTGAAAGGAAGGGTTGCCTGTGGCCATTGATTGTCCACCCGGAAGCGCTTCTCGCACTCCATCTCTATCCTGCGACGTTAGGTGCATTGCTACACTTGCCTGGTTGCCGTAAGTGGGTGGCGATCGAACGGCGAGACTCCCTATCCTAGGATCGGCAATTCCCATGTCATCGAGTCCCAAAAGGATCTGTGAAACTGCCGGCCGAAAATCTCCTTCAAGGATGTATGACTCATCTCGCAACTCTATGTCGGGCTCGAATCTCTTCAGGTTTTCTTCCTCTGACCTTCGAAACATCTGATGTCCGGATATTGTTGGCGATTCCGGTGGGTTGGTCAAACCCCACGGTAGTGCAATGCCATTTGTCGAGCGGCCTAGAGGTCTCGATACGGTAGATGCAATCCTAGCGGAGCTCTTCTCGAAAGGTATGTACAGATCGTCGAGCCTCTCGGGACGGGTTGGCTCCATTGATGGCGCACCGTTGTAAGCCGACTGATGAAGTCTCGAAAACGACTTAGCAGGCAATCGTCTCGGATGATGATATCGTAGGCACTGGATAAAGGGAGAGCTACTGGTTTTCAGCTCGATGCCGATGATATTTCTCAAGAAGCTGCTAACAACTGTCGACGAGCACGTTAGGCATGACATGGCAGTCGCAGGGCTTGCGGGGGCTGCCTTCAAGCATGGCTTCAGCACAAAGAAATGGGGCCGAGTAGAAGTAAGATAAGAAACATATACATTATTATTTAGGTAGATACATGTTCCTCAGTAAACAGAGATTTATTAGTACCAAATCTAGGCGATCTGTACGGAGATCTCCTTTGGCCAAGCGAGCATCATCACTTTCTTCCACACTGCATCAACTGGTCGCAGTGTCGAGTAGAGTACATGCATGAGTAAAGTGTCCTTACACTCGAGCCGGGCCGCCACTGCCATCGCCAACCTCCATCTTAATCGACACATCTGATGAGGTTCCCCTGAAGGTTGGGCATTATTGATCCGTGGTCTGGTTCTTGAAACCACATGCCTCGGATACAGTAGGGGCAAAAACTCTGGGCCGTTCATGATGCTCGGAAAACCACTTTTTTTTTTGGATGCTCAAGATTTCAAAAATCACAAATATCATAACTACTTTACAATCACAGTTTAGTTTTATAATCTGAGTATACAGAATGATGAAATATACACAGTTCTTTTAATCTATAAAAAATTAAGTGTATCACTGAGCAAATGCAAATGTAATTAATGAAATTGTATGTTTTTCAGAGTTTTATCGCAAAAACACAGTATTTTTGCTCAATAATCAGTGTATAACAACACAATAACAATTTATTACAGAAATCTGAGAGTACAGTATCAAAACATATATAAATTTTTTACATCTGTGAAAATTTTGATCTGATTATTACATAGATGATTGTGTTATTGAAGTTTTCAGTGAGTTTTACATATAAATTGCAACAAAATCAACAAAATTCTTAGTTTTGTCGCTGTTACAGTGTTTATACATAATTTTATCAACTACATATGCATTTGCTCAGTGACACACTCAATTTTCAAAAGATTGAAAGATCTATATATAAAGTATGATTCTGTATACTCAGATTATAAAACTAAATTGTGATTGTAAAGTAGTTATGATATTTGTGATTTTTGAAATCTTGAGCATCCAAAAAAAAAGTGGTTTTCCGAGCATCATGAACGGCCCAGAGTTTTTGTCCCTACTGTATTATTGTTATTGGCTAACGTTATCGCCACAAACGTTGACATCTACATGTTCTCGTGCATGTACTCTACATGTAATCGTGTACAGTGTTGGCGTCTGTCTATTGACCGCACCCGACATTGCCAAGTATCTTGTTACCTACAATCTGCAACTGCTTGAGGTATTTGATCGAGAATTGAATCCTGAATCCTCCCTCTGTCGATGATGGCATGGCCCAACCCTTTCCAGAGGAAAGATGAACACACAAGAACAGCCTGGGGTTACACGTTTCAGTTCACTGATGAACATCTAACGCCAGAGCAAGCATACCCTCTGAAGTACTCCTACGACATTCTAGGGGAAGAAGCACTCTACAGATTGAACTCCATCTCTCCGCCAACGACATCTGCATTACCTCGCAACTCCAGCAGACGGGCAGAAAACAAGGTTCCAAACGACGATGGGAAGGACGACACCACGCGAGTGTTGAAAAGGGATCTATATGCCCTGCTACGGGACAATGCCGCGACAGATGAGAAGCTTGGGGAGCTATGGAGACAAGTCAATATCGTTCCGGATTGGGTTGACTGGAAGCAGATAGAGAGAGGGCAGGAAGTCTTTTACAGATATGGTGGCGCTTCTCTCACTGGCCTTGCGTATCAAAGTCTCCTAGGTGGCATGGTCAGTTTTTCCGTGTAAACGACTAGTGACACGCGATTGACCGATGCTGGAAAGGGCGCAAACAGAGTGGTGGAAACACTCGCACGAACAGGCGGCTTTTCTACCAAGGTTGCTCGCCACAGACTCTTCGAGACCACGCAATACATCTTGGAGGTAACTAGATCCATTGAGGACATCAAACCCGGGGGCGCAGGCTTTGCTTCCTCAATACGAATCCGACTCTTACACGCTGCCGTACGTCAACGTATCATGAAGTTAGCTCAGCAAAGACCGGAGTACTACAATGTTGAGAAGTGGGGCGTACCGATCAATGACCTTGACTGCATAGCTACTATTGGCAGTTTCTCCGCAACACTTTTCTGGCTAAGCCTCCCCCGACAAGGCATCTGGTTGCGACGGCAGGAGATTCTTGATTGCCTCAGTATGTGGCGTTACATCGCATTTATTCAAGGTTAGTTCTCGGTGAGGTTGGCTTCATCACATACGCTGACATTCTCAAGGGACACCGACTGACCCATTCTCGACCCCTGAGAAGGCTCGAACCGTAATGGAATCCCTTTTACTATACGAGATAGATCCAACAGACACGTCGAAGATCTTAGCCAACAATATCATCAAATGTCTAGAAGGGCAGCCGCCAAGCTACGCGTCTAGAGCGTTTCTAGAGGCCAACAGCCGCTGGCTGAACGGTAACGAGCTCTGCGATCGACTGGGGCTTGGCAGACCAGGACTGTATTACTGGGCTCTCATGGCAGGCCAATGCATGTTCTTCATGGCTGTATGCTATACTTATAGGGCTGTACCCTATCTTGATAGAAGGAAGATTGCGGTAAGACTTCCCGTATGCTATGCATCTTGAAGCCCCTACTAATGCACCAAGTAGGCACTACGCAAGATCTTCTGGGCCGTCATCGTTGAGAACAAACATGGCTTAGGTGAAGCGAGTGCTTTTGAGTTCAAGTATATCCCGGATTTGAATACTAAGACAGAGTTGGGAGAGTCCGAAAGGGGTGGAGTAAAGCAGCCTGGGATAGAGAGGAGGAATTTAAAGGCGTTGATGACAGGTTTGGGAGTGTTCGTCGTTACCGGATTTTGCGGATTCAAGATAATTTCGGGCTTTGTACACAAATTTGCTCTGTGAGCCTAGCGATCGTTGGTTGGCGTTCTGATAGGGTTTTGCGCGTTGAGTATTTATGTAACATACATGTCCAATCTGATCGCTGCCGGCATAGGAGGGAAGGCATGATCTGGTGGCTGTCTCGTAGTCAATTCCGGTACTCTGTCTAGTTGCCATGAATTCAACAGGTACTCTCTCAGCTTTGAGCAAGTCTAAAAATTTGAGGATTGAAATCGATGCGGATGGGGATGTACAAGTACTGTATGTCCATTGTGTTGATTCGCTACATGCCAAAGTTCACGCGCCTATGCCATCGACAATCCGAGCTTTAAAGGGCTACAGCTTTCAAAGGTCTTGCGGGACTTCCCATTCTCATTTTATCGGAACCAACTCATGGTCAAATCATGCCTAGGGAGCCTCGCCCATACTGAACACGCGGATAGTTTATCTGTTGGTTTGGAAACGATTAATCCTATCCTTGCTACGAGTACCAATGCAGTCACCGCACCCGATCACATTACTGTGAGCCCATCGCAGGAGTACTGAAGCTCAGAAGACATTATCCACTCCGTTGTTGAGACTATGACAAATGGCATTGGCACCATCCAATTCCAGGATCAGCCCTGCGTCTACTGGACTTGGTCTGAAGCTTACACCAACCTACAATAATAAAACACAAGGGACAAAGCCACCCAGCAGGGGAGGTCATCAGTCTTTTGCGCTCACCCTTCAGCGTGTTCTTGGCACCACCACGTCCTCCCCGAACGGCTTCGACTGCCTTCCAGCCTCAAGGACGTTTGCACTCTGTGCAGGTTCAGCCGTTGCGATATATGGCCTTGACGAGAACGATGAAGTCTCCCAACGGTTTTTCAGGGCTCGACCGACTGCAGCGCCCGTGAATTCCTATAACCCCTCTTATGCTCCTATCACGCCCACAAGAGGCCCAGACTCTCGAAGTCGTACAGCAGCTTCGCTGAAGGATGGCGGACTCGGAGCGTTTTGTTCCGGATCCCCATATCGAGACCCTGGGGGCTCGCCAGGTCAGAGGACCTGGACCGCTCGAGAACGTATCAAGGCTGCCACATGCGTGTCTTTGAGTACCGACGGAAAATTTCTAGCAGTAGGGGAGGTGAGTATCACAGACTATAATGCCTGCTCGTCAGACTGACCCATGTAGACAGGCTACAATCCACGAGTCTTAATCTTCTCGACAGCCTATGACGCTCCATCTGACATACCGCTCTCCATCCTTCCAGAGCACACCTTCGGCATTCGATGCATCGCATTCAGTCCAGACTCGAACTTCTGTGCCAGTGTCGGCCACATGAACGATGGTTTTCTGTATATTTGGGCGATCAATGCTCGGAATGGTTCCGCAAGGCTTTATCTGAGCAACAAATGCACCTCATACGTTCGTGGCATAGCATGGATGGGTAATAGTCTCATCACAGTAGGGACACGACATGTCAAGGTTTGGCGGGTTGAAGCACTTTCTACTTCACCCTCGAAACCGCGATTCAATGCGGACGGCCTACCTGTGGGCACGCCGGCAAGCCCAGCTCCGAAAACACTCTCTGGGAGGAATTGCCTGCTAGGTCCCTTGGTCGAAGCTACTTTCACTTGCGTTGTCGGTTTGTCAGAGGACAAGGCAATTGTGTGCTCCGAGAGGGGCGACATATGCTTACTTGACGATAGCGGTAAAACACAGAGACTCTCCCGAGTCGCCGGTGTAGGGTTTGGCGTTCAATGCGTGGCCATTGATGGCGAAGGGAACAGTGCTAATGCATGGTTTGGCGGGAAAAACGGGATAGCGCGCGCCATTGCCCTGAGCGATCTCACACGACCGATGACACCTCCGGAATTACCAGCATCTGAAGCTAATTCTCCACTGATCTCCCAAGACGAGACCGCCAAGCGTATAGTCGCAATGGGCTGCATCGGTGGTCGTTTGATCACCATAGACTCGGACCATGGTATCACGATTGCCGTCACAAGAGCGGCGAATGGTGTATCAACGCTGGATCCTGTTGCGCGAGAACTACCTGCGCATCGTGACGCTGTCATGGGTGTGAGGTCTCTTTACCACCCGAACGAGGTTCAGTCAGATTTCTTCACGTGGTCTGCTGGGGGCTCTGTGTTACTTTGGGATCTCGAGGGGCAATGCAAATTATCGTTGACGATAGAGCTAGAGCAGCAATGTGATAACGATAATGATACTCGTAATGAGCTAGTCGTGGTGCGGGCACCATCGCGGGGGGAGTACTTTGTCTCCGGCGACAAGTATGGCGTTCTTAGGTGCGCATGTCACCATGGAAGCATGCTCTCGATTTATGCTTACAATAGATTAGGGTTACAAACAGCATTTCTAGGGAATGTACAATCGACACCAGGGCACACGGAGCTGAAATTACTGACATTTGCATCGATGACCGACGAGACGCTACCACATTGATTGCAAGCTGTGGAAGAGACCGTATGGTACAGCTTTTTCGACAGGTAGAGAATAGGCTGGAACTCGTTCAGACTTTCGATGATCATGTTGGGTCAGTCGGCCAACTGCTTTTCCTAGAAGACGGTGAGAAGCTCTTGTCTTGCTCTTCGGACCGAACCATCGTGATTCGGGAGCTCGTTTCGCGGGAGGCTGCTGGAGCTGTTCTGGTAGCGTATGTCCCAACAAGGACTTTGAGCTTGAAGGCGACTCCAGTTTCCATGGCACAGCCACCAGGCAAGACGGACACACTCGTGGTGTCCACCATAGACAAGCAAATCCAAGAATTTGATCTGTCAACAGGTCGTAGTATTCAAGCGTTCAGGGCATCCGATCAGGAAGGCAACGACTCAGTCGTGATGGATGCCCTTGTGCTGTGGGGTAATCCGGGTGCTTCGCATCAACCAACGCTTCTGGCCGGAGTCGCTTCGACTGATAAAACAATTAGACTTTACGCGTATGAGAATGCGTCGTTACTTACCAGAGAGCATGGACATACTGAAGGAGTCAGCGGTGTCACTTTGATAGAGGCAAAACCAAAAAGTCCCAGCGAACCCGCCAAAACTACTCTGGTCAGCACCGGGATGGATGGAACAATCATGATATGGGACGTGTCTCCCAGATCTCACTCACCGCTTGAGCCGATGGAATCGATCAATCTGTCACACGAGTCATCGCCTGTCAAGGAACTGACAGCAGTCAAGGCACCAATGCGACGTATTTTATCAAAGTCGCAGCTTTCCGACTTCTTCAAGGCCACGAATGCTGAAGGCTGTACTCCGCTTGTGCCCCAGACTGTGAACAGATCTCCTCCACGGATGCGCAGGAAGACTTCTAGGTACACTCTCGCAAGCCAACCTCCCTCCACAGCTGCTCCCCCGGTACCCAGCACCTGTCAGACTCCGACAGCTTTGCTGGCAGACCCCTCGGGCTGTAAAGGTTCCCACGACCGACCACTCACGCCACCTAGTCCCAAGTCAGCCAGGCCGCGGCGGCCATCTTTTGGTGCCCGCTCACGAACGAAAAGCGCTGGCAACGTCACCGAATTCGGCAGCCTTAACATGACCACCGAGCAGGTATGCCGAACTCTGAGGGCCTACCGGAAGAAGCTCAGCACTTCGACCGATAACATACGGACGGAGAACGCTCGAGACCTCGAAAATGAACTTGCCCTTACCGCCAAAGTTGTCAGCGAGAGGACCAGGAGACACCAAGCCGCCAGCGAGACCATGGTCGGCGAGCTTCTAGATCAGTACTCGGAAAAGCTTGCTCAGATGATCGATGAGAGGGTGGCGATAAGTGTGGCCAAGCAAGTCAGGTCAGACGGCCCGGTCGACGTGAATGAGGGCAAGAAAGAGCGGCCGCCGGATGTCGAGCTGGTTGGGGAGGGCTAGGCTGCTGGACGCTTCGCGCCACCATACGTTAGACGTGCTCGGTGTGGCCCGTTGAAAGCGGCTGAAGGCAATCTGTTTCCATTTGTGGGCATCTTATGTACTTGCATACATGGCTTTTCTTGGATTCTGGGATCCTGTACACTAGAGTACAGAATTGGGGCATTGGGTGAGGCCCTTGTTGTTGGCGGTAGACGAAACCGCCCAAAGTGCCTCCTGGTGTCTCCTTGAACCCTAACATACGCTGTTGAGAGACGTGCGCATGCTCAATTCTCCCAACTGAGTCCCGAATATTTGCTTTGCAGAGCGTGGTGCAATGCCCCCTCGTCGTCATTCAAGCTTGCAATACCCAGCGCTTTCTCGGCCCAACGCCTGCACGCTCCATCATCCGAAGCGCAATAATAATCCACCGCTCGGTTGAAGGTCGTCGTCGCCAGCCACTCCAATTCTTCCCTTGGGTACGGGTCGTCTTTCTATGTGAGCCGTCAGTATCAGCCGAGTGGGGCCGGTAGAGAGAAGGCGTGGCATACCACCTTTGCGTCTTTGGCGACGTTGACGATCTGGTCAAGCAAGTGTTCTGCGATGTTGATGTCGGAGGTCAACGCGATCTGGAAGAGACATCTTATCCACCGAGAAAGCTTAGTAACACTGTTGCCTTCCATTCTCCAGGTGACATTGACTATTCTCTAAACGTGGGTTTGGTTTTCAGCGAGGCCAGCGAGCAGGCTGACTTTAACGAACCTGTAGTGTTGATAACATGGCTGACAGGACAGTCAGATCTCAGGCAGGAATCTGTTAGAATCATGGATGACTTACTAGGAGTTGGCGCTTCCGAACACAAAGTGATATCTGCCAGTGTCCCATAAACATCCGGATCCGCACATATAGCACAGTCCTGCGTCGCATCTATATCAGATCTTTGAACCCGGAATCAATGTGGATAGAATATCCCACTTCAATGATTCGAGCTAGATCGTTCCAAGCTTTTAATCGGGCTGCAGCTTCAAACTCGAAGGACAATAATGTGCTACATTTTCGAAGCAAATCATCCCTTGCACCTCCTTCGAGCCTATCGAGTTGATCCCGTAACAGCTCCCAGAAATCATCAAAGTGAGATCGAACGTTCAGGTAGTACTGAAGCTATGGAAGTTAGTAGAGATCATCTTGAGGCCGTTTCACAAGAATACTTGAAGTTCAACTTTATCTTCCGAGCGTGCTAGAACTATACTAAGACAGCTAGCCATGAAATCACAGAACATCCGTCGAAGTGACAGATCAGCGAGCGTGCATGCGTCCATGTCCCCGGGATAAAGTTCCATAAACTGCAGTTGAGTCAGCGCAGCCAACGGTGGCATTATAATTGCAGAAATACCTTCAGAGATGCTTGAAGCAAGCGCAGCGTCTGCCGAGGGCTCCATTCGGCACATGACTTAAGGGCAAGGTTGTAGCTATTCCGTGAGAACCAATCGAGCTCCACGACGGAAAAGAGCTGATTTGGCGTGGTCTTTCTTGAGATCTTGGCCTGCGTAGCAGCTGTTGACATCAGCATAACAGATAAGGAGCAGATTGCGCTTTCTCTCACCTCCTTCAAACAACTTGCAAATTGCATCGATGACGTCCCATGTCCGATCCTCGCCCGTATCGACTTCGGAGATCAGAAGTCGAGCTGTGCAGCTATTCAAGTTAGTAACCTAGCCGCGCCATAATTCTTCTAAGGTCTTGCCGTAGTAGAGCGGGTAAGTTCACCCCGCGAGGGCTTCCATAGTCGTATTTCTCTGAGACGCGCTGCAGAGCAGTCGCAGCTTGCCGTTTATTCCCAACTTGCTGTGCCTCCAGCACGCAGGCATATAAGATAGTGGCATCTTTCGACGATTGGTCGCAGACTGCATCAAGGCAATCGGTCGCTGCACACGTCAGCAACTTACACCGTCCAGAAACATAATATCATGTACTTACCAAGATCTTCATCACCACTTCGAACAGCTACCTTGTACATCAGATACTTGGTCATGGGCGCTGTTCTGCTCGCTTCCGACATCTGCAAACAAAGCTCTCGAGCTGAAGTAAGGTCTCGTCTTCCTAGAGCGCAAAGAATTAACTTCCTCTCAATTTTTGCGACATTAAGCCATCCGGATCTCCCAAAGACGGGATGGAGGGCAAGGCGACACCATGATTCGGCGATGTCGTATTGCTGCTGGCCGCAAGTCACCTCAATTCGCTTCCACAGGAGGATCTGAGCTGCATGGGTGGCGGAAGCAGTCAGAGTCAGAGACTTCGGTCGATTGGCAGTAAGCATTGTAAGAAACACCCTCAAAGAACACAGTGTATCTGTGGAGTTTGACGAAGTTGTGCTTGTCCAAATCCTTGTGATTACGGCTTTTTCGATCCAATTTTCCTTGTCTGTGTCGAGTAACCGCTCACACAGTAACTGATCGAGTGCTTTGCAAGCTAAATTCGAGTCCCGGCTTCTGAGTTTGTGTACGTGCTGCATTATTGTATTGAGGTTCAAGCTCGTGAGGTGAACAGCTTGAATGATTCTTCGAAGCCCATCATAATAGTCTGCAGCCTCGAATTCCGGATTGGTGGAGATCAGCTCCAACTTTAGCAGGAAGATCACCAGCTTGTCTCCAACCTCGTACTCCAGAAGGTCGATCAGGTTCCATGCTTTCAATCTGGCGTCTTCCCTTTGCAGACAGAGGAGCGCTTTCACTAAGCCATGCGTAACGCTGATCCTAAGGTCTTCAGCATTGTGACTAAGCTTCTCCACATCTTGTCTTATCAGAACATCGTAGGCTCTCTCGAGCCACTTTGCGGCTTCATCATATTGTCTTTTTTCTAGCAAGTCGTGTCCCATTTCGTACAGCAGGTCTGTAATGCGTTCCGCATCAACTGGGTCGACCTGACTAGCTTCAGATATACAGGCTTTGCTAAACATGTGTTCTGCAAGATCAAGCCTATCCCCACGCCATGACTGATTCGGTCAGTCCAACCGTGGGAGGCCCCGGTAGGTCAAGACACTCACTTGTATGGTTCTGAGGACGAAGTACTCGGTGGACAAACGGGCTTGAATTAGGGTTTCTTGAGGTGAGAGCTGATCTCTAGACTTCTCAAGAGCTTCCTGGTACAAAGCAGCCCGCTCAAGGACCTGCAGCGCTAGTTCGTTTTGCTCCTGCACTACAGCGCTGTCAAACCAAATCGGCACACCACCTAGATGCTCGATGGGAAAGTACCAATGCAGTGTTTCGCTGACTTCAATGCGATCTTGAATACCCTCACAGCATCTATTCGTTGTATCAGCGTCTTTGAGCCCATTGAGGCTGGTAGAGCATACTATGCAGGGTACCTCGAGCGCTCTGCTGTCCGCAATCAAGCAACAGAAATGCGAAGGCGCGTACTGCTATTGTCAGCATCTTGTACCGTCCAGATATTGGGCGGTTATTATACCCAAGCTAAGATTATTCCGACAGTCAGGCGTTGCATCTTGGCACTTCATCCGTAGAGTGGAGTTCCAAAGCGCTGTTCCATAGTTGTCCAACTCCTCGAATGCTGTTGCCGCGGTCGCACTCTTGCCGACAGAAAGCTCGCCAATGTAGCCCTTCAACTCTGCTTCAAGCCCGGGAGGTATCTCGTCCAATTTGAGTGCATGCTGCAGCGCTGCCGCAAAACCTTGAAACCGCGACGATATCAGCAAGCCACTCTCCTACAGTCAGTTCCGAGGCGTACTCAGGATGGATCTGATCTTCCTCTCCTTATCTGCTCGCGCGGGCTGTGCAGGCGCCATATCCGTGTGTCATCAAAATCATCCCAGTTTGGGTGCAGAGATCGGCAGTGGATCAAGCGCACGGCATTTCCCGTAGCCCTAATTACATTATGTCGATTCTCGCGTAGTAAACGTATAGCAATTCGAGCCCCAGTGAGCTCATTCAACGTCCTCGTATAAACTAAGCTTTTATAGCCTCTCATTACGCCAAATCCAAACACTAAGTACCTGACAACTCGTGCATACGGACTAGGTGACAAAGCGGCTATTAGGGGCTATGTAAATCCCCTGTACAGGGTTAGCGCTTGATTGGGTCCATTGGCAGAAAGTTGCCTATGATGAGTGATGGGCTGCTGTAGGTTAGCTACCTTCATTTGTTTGAAAGAAAGGTCACAGCACTTACATATCATGGGTATCTCGACGGATCGTGAAAGAGAAACAGCAATGGATTTCCGGGTCCGTAGATTTCAGATCCGGATTCTTTAACGCGCAGCTTGTTAACATGGCTTTCTGAGAATTGTCGAAAGCAATGGCACCAAATTTCTCCCAGTAGCTGACGAGCTGGTCTTCGACGATAATTTCATGGATCGCAAGCTTGCCCTAAGCGAAGTGGTCAGCTTCCCAGTTTGTTTCTACCTTATCTGCGGGACAGATTCACATCTCGCAACTTCTCGATAGGTACATGTATCAGTTCAGCCATCTCCTTGTTTCCCCTGAATATCTCCCCTGTGCGCCTCCAACAGCAAGCAGGTATGGCCATGCTAGCAAAGACACGGTCGTATTCCATCAAGCTCCTCTCAAACCACATTTCAACGAGGACGAGTTCAATATCCGTAAGTGTATGCATGCGTTCCCGGAACTTCGGCCGAAACTTGTCTAGCTGCCGCAAAATCTTTTGTCGTGATGTAGGCTGCATATGCTGATCCATGTACTGATTCAATCGCGCATACCCCTTCACGTAATTGAAAGGCTTGAGCATGCCAGCGTCGTACTTGGCCTTGAGCAGCTTGTTCATTCGCTCTTCAGGAGTATCAGTGCCTGAGGGGTCGGCAGCCGTCATATAGTATGTCTCTCGAGCCTTGTCGATAGGTACGGCGCTTGCTGGGCGTGAAATAATACTGCCAGGGGCGTTAGAAGATTGTGTGGGCGGTATTGGCTGGTTTTGCTGCTGATTTGGAAGGAAGTGTGAAGTCAAGTTCGCAGACATGGAGTTGATCAACGCCGGATCCGAGTAGAGGCCCTGAACGTCTTCCCCGGGATACATAGCCCCGTCATCTAATAAGCTGGTGCTGAGAAAGTCGTTGAGAAGATTGTACTCGTTTGTCACTTCTGGTGCATTGAACATGTAGGAAGGATGGAAATTATGCATATCCTGGAATTGGTTCTGGGAGCCTAGACTCCAATCATTGTAACCCATGTCTAGGAGCAATCAGCTGAAGTTTCAGTGCCATTTTCAAGGTTAGCGAGAACCAACGCTGCTGGTTGTTGCTCTTCAACGCACGTGCCTGCGCTCCCGAAACCGGCGATGGCTGGACGAGCTTTGACGGGTCTACTAGTCTGTTCGAAGGGGCTCGCCTTTGTCCGAGGTTCAATCGAGACTCTTGGAGTAATTGTTGGTCTGGCTGTTGTTCCTCAAAAGATCGGCGCATGCCGTTCGCAGGCGAGTCTTCGTGCTTGGGTGAGGTCTCGTCCTCTCCCGTTGAGTGATCGTTCTCGCTTTTCGGACGCTTGGCTTGTTCTCGGGGTTCGTCATGGCAAAGGTGGCCAATGTTCCTCTTGATACAACGTGTACAAGGACGTTCCTGCATGGAAGAGCACGCCATTGGCATTAGCTGAGGTCTACCATTGCAAGGAGCATGTCATCGCTTAAGGTCCAAGGCAGTAGTAGTCTCACCAGATCGCAGGTCATGTGCTAGTAGCGTCGATGAAAGCAGTAAAGTCAGTCGCTCATAGATCTGGTCAAGGAGGTACAAGCCGTCCTGCGCTTGGAATACGCGCATGCCGTCAAGCCTCAAGAGAGCTGCGGCTCACCGAGCGTCGACAGTATACACAAGCTGCAGATACGCGCGATGATCAGTCTGATACACCCCGAAGGAAAATCTGATACGTGTAAGCTATGGTTCATACCATGATTTACTTTCCGTCGTTTTTTAGGGCTCGCACTCGTAGCTCCTCCGTCGGCCGCAGCTGGCGGCGTACGTGCAGCTTTTACGTCCAGATTTTTCAAGGCTTCATCGTTGTTCTGGACTGTGGGCGTCATCGTTTTCTGAGCTCCATTGCTCGTTGATATTGCCGTTGTGCGCAGAGCCTCGGTCACCATAATCGGAGGGGCGGAGAGCTGCAGCGGCTTTTAATTGGTCACACAGAGCCGAACTCCGCGTAACCGAGCTCTGGGCACAAGTACAATAATACAAGTACAATACGGTAATACTTGTACAAGAGCCGCAGATATTGATGCTTCTCTTTACTTAGCGAGTCAATCTTCATCAGGCCGTTCATGTCAGCCATCACAACCCTGACTAGTGATCAGTAGCATCATAATACCCTACACTTGCAGTGATGTCACCAACTGGTGCAGACCAGCACGCTCTGCATTCATATGATTTCAGGTTGTAAATGTCTACTGATGTCAACAGATAACACCAATATGTATGAAGAATCTCTACAACACCATATCATCAAAGTTCATTAGTGAAATTCAATAGATTATATGCTTGTAAATGATCAGTAACAAGTTTAGTAATTCTCTGCATTCAGTATGATTTGTGTCTCTGTGTCTATTGAGTTCTGTCAGATTAGTTAAGAACAGCAATTATTTAAACAGATAGTCATCATCAATGATATATCTGTTACATCCTGATCTGAGATGCCTCAGATATTAAAGCTAAAGGTTTGTGCTTGTTGATATAAGAGTCTCAGTGTGCAGTGTAGGGTAAACCAGTAGTTGATAACTTGTATTGAGTTGAACACAATCATTTTCATAAGGAAAATAATCCTTTCTATATAGAACAAGGGTTGACCCTCAAAGAGTTGACTCAATCTGTTAAGGGTTGACTTGACACTCTCATGGTTGAGTCAACACTCAACTCATTGTCTCATGTCAGAGACTATGCAGTTCTTATGTTTGACCCATTCTGTTAGTTTTAATTGAGTATGATTGTAACACTATCTTTCTCTCTCATGATCCCTGTTCTCAGGATTCTACTTAAGTGAGGGTATAAATAAAATCTCTCAAACATCAGTCATGTCTTGAAAACCTTCTCTCACTCACAAGTACAACAATTGCCTTTGCACTGTGAAAGAGATCACTGTGTCTGACAGTTTCTTGAACATTGTCTGTGTTTATTGCTTCAATCACTCTATTCTCTGTGCAATGATGAAGTCACATTTCAAATGTGCTGAGTGTACTCATCAAGGTCATTCATGTGTGAGTGTGATGTGAAAATCACTAGACTGTGTTCACAATAAGCTGAAGTCAAAGATTCTTCAAACTGAGAAAGAACAAGCCTGTCTCTTTGTGAAGCTTTCTCAGTTATGCAAAACATTGTGTCAGACTCAAGATTGTGTTAAACAGAAGACTCTTTGTCTGTTAAAGAAAATGAACAATGATAACAATGATGATGAGAAAACTCCTCAGCCTGAGACCTTGTCTCAGCTTTTTGATAACATGTCAAATGACTTTTGACAGTTTAATCTTGTCGCCTCCCTCTCTCAAAGCGCTGAAGTGTTCTTGTGCAACTGTTGAGGTTTTCTATGAGTTCTCATGTGTTTTCAGAGGTGTTGTACCCCTTTCATTTGATGAGATAGTGGGCTTTTTCACTAATCATTCTTTTTTCTAGAATGTTCTCAACTTGATATTCTTTGTCAGATTCAACAGACATTTCAATGGTTTGAAGTGGTATGGACTGGTTGCAACACTGAAGCATGAATGTGTGAAATACTGAATGTATTCACATTTTCTTGGGTAAGTCTAGCTCATAGCTTAACCCCTTGATGTTTCTCTTGATTTTGAACGGTTTTATGCTTTTGTTGTTTAGCTTCTTGCTTCTTTGCTTTACATGAATGTTGTCTGTTCTTAGATAAACTCTCTCTTCAATCACAAAAGGTTTTATCTTTGTTGTTTGTCTCATTTGCTGTTGAATTCTGTTTGTCAGATCCCTGTGCAACTTCTTGATCTTTGCAATATTTAATATCACTTTCTGGCTTTGTGATTCGTGTGCTTGCAGTTCTTGTCATACCTTCAGGTTATATTCATAATTCGCTCAAAATGATGTTTCTTTTGTGGTTTCATTTTGTGTGTTATTGTACGCAAACTGTGCTGTTGACAACAGTTGTACTCAGTTGTTCTGATTCTTATTGACGTAGTGTCTCAAGTACGTTTTGACCGTCTGATTCATTTGTTTGCTCTGCCCATTCATCTGTGGGTGGTATGCTGTCAACATCTTATGATTTATTTTGAGTTCTGCTGTGAGCATTTCTCAAAACTTGCTTGTGAACAGTTTGTCTCTGTTGATGATAAACTTCTTTGATAGTCTGTGATTGTTAATCAATTCTTGCAGTATGATGTAAGTCAATACTGATGCTGTTGCAGTTTTCTTAAATGAAATGAACATGGTGTACTTGGTCAATCTATCAACTATAGTTAATATACTGTTGAATTTCACTCCTCATGCCGGATTCTTTGATGTTGACAACTTTGTTATGAAGTTCATTGTAACTGACTCTCATGGTGCATCTAATGTGTCTAGTTGTGTTACTCTGTCATATCTTTTATCTCTCTGAATCTTGTTTCTGTGACATGAATTGCATTTGATGATGTATTCAGTGATTTGATCTTTAAGGTTGCTGATATTGTGTTTTCTTTGTATGAGGTTCTTGATTCTTTTGACTTCAAGGTGTTCATTGGCTTTGCTGTTGTGACATACTCATATAAGTTCTTCATCTGTCAAGAAAGCTTGCTTTACCTTGTATGTTGCTGCTAAGCCTTTTGTGAGAATTTCCTTGTTGTCTTCACTCAGAATTTTGATGTGGATTTTTTTCACTTCTTTGTGGTCAGGCTGTCTACTCAAAGCGTCTGCTTCATTATTCTTGTAATGGATTTGAAATTCATAATTGACTAACTGTTTGGCTCAGCAAACCTGTCATCAATTCAACTGTTTTGTTGTTGCAAAGTTCCTCAAATTCTTGTGATTTGTGTAGATCTGAATAGGCTTCTCAGTACCTGCAAGATAAGGTCTTCAGTCTTGTAGTGCTTTCACTATTGCAAGAAGTTCTTTGTCATGAACCTTGTACCTTTTCTTGAGTTCTGATAGTTTTCTTGATTGATAGGCTATGAGTCTCTGTTGTTCATCCTTGATCTGGTACAAGCATGCGCCTACTGCGAAATTTGATGCGTTGGTTTTCAGTACCTTTTTGCATGTTGAATTGAGTATCCTCAGGTGTGCCGTTCTGCTAAAGCTTTTCTTTAATGTGTGAAACGCATTCTTCTGCTTCTTATCTCAATGTCATCTTTTGTTCTTGTGCATTAGTTGTGTGAGGGGTTCTGCAATCTTTGCATAATTAGGTACAAACTTTCAATAATAGTTCATCAACTCTAGAAAGGCTTGTACTTTCTTGACTCATTTTGACGGAGGCCAGTTTCTGACTGCGTCTGTTTTTTTTGAGTTCTTCTTGATCTGTTCAGATTGAATAACATAATCAAGGAACTTAATTTCCTTTGTTTTGAACCTGCTTTTTGACTTTTTCACATACAAAGCCCTTTTGTTAAGCTTTTTCAGTACCTTGTGCACATGGCTGCAGTGTGTTTCAAGGTCATCTGAGTATATCAGAATGTCATCAAGATATGTAATTGTAAAATCATCGAGGTACTCTCTCAATGTGTCATTGATTAACCTTTGAAAGATGGCGGAGGCATTCTTAAGCTCAAACAGCATAACAGTGTACTCATAGTGTCTGTATCTTGTTTGAAACGCCGTTTTTCATTCTTCGCCTTCTTTCATTTGTACTCAGTAATAGGCTTCTTTCAAGTTCAGACTTGTGAATCACTTGACTCTGTTTAATTGATCTTGTAACTCTTCAATCAACAGTAGAGGATAACTGTCTTGTTTAGTTATCTTGTTGAGTTGTCTGTAGTTGACACATAGTCACTTTGTGCCATTCTTCTTTGATACAAACAGAATTGAGTATTCTGTCAATGACTTTGATGGTCTGATGAATCCTCTTTTGAGATTCTCATCAAGGTAAGTTCTTACTTTCTTGAGTTGATCTTCACTCATTGAGTACAGTGACATTCACTTTGATTGCTTGTCATTCAATAGCAATATTTTGTGATCTCATGACTTATGCTCTGATAAACTCATTTCTAATTGTTCAGGGATCTCATACACATCTACTGTGATGTATAATTCTTTGCTGATTCAATCAATTCTTGAGTTCTTTTTGCGTAATCAGGGCATCTTTAGTATGGCGTCATACTTGATCAAATTGAGGACATCAAACGTCAACTTCTGTGAATCTTCTAGTATTATGGCTTTGATGTGAACCTGTTCTGTTATCCACTTGAATTCTTCATTGATTATATATATCTGCATAGGCTTCAGCGCTCACTGCGGCATTAGTTCTAGCATTTCTATTGCTTGCTGCAAAATATAGTTGTTGGTTGCTTCTAAGTCTACCATTGCTTGAAGAAGTCTATTCTGTTCAACCTGAATGTCAACTCATATCTTATGGTCCTTGCTGTTCTTTTGAGACATTAAAAGCTTCTTGTTCTCTAGTCTCTTTGAGAAAGCTTGCAGTTTTTTGACTGTACTGCGTCACTTACTCTTCTCTTGAGGTTCTGAAATCACTTAAGCTCTACTTCTTGTGTGATCAGTTGTATGTATTCATCGCTGTCTTTCTCAATATACTGTTCTGAGTGTAGGCGCGGTTTGTACTGATCATATTCTCACTGAATCTGAATCTGAAGTGCTTTCACTTTACTCAGGAACTCAGGTGGCATGTAGTCTTCTGAAAAGGTTCATTGATCACCGCCTGATGTCAAATACTCTGTGAATAAACAGATCTTGATTTTGTGGCTTCTAGTTTTTCACACAAGTTGTTTTGATACTGAGTTGGTCACTGTTCATACTTCTTTCATCAACTTGTCAAGTTTTAAGCATGCTTTTGCTTCTTCTGTTTCTTTCTGTTGCTTCTTAAGGTCATTGACTCTTTTCTTAAGCTCTTCTTGCTGTTTTTTTAGCAGTTGTTGATGCATCTCTCAGTGCTGATTCTCAGAGTGCTCATGTCTTGTTTTGAGTCTTATGTTGATTTCTCAGTCATTGACATCTTTTGAATCTGCATTCAAATTTAGAGCTATTCAGGTGCTATCACTGTAGTCTTCTTCTATCTGAGTTCTGTGAGTATTGCTTTCTTTGATCTCAACTTTTTCTAAAATAGCTAATTTCTTTGATTGACCTGTCATGTTGTAACTGTTTTGTTTCTTCTTGAGTTTCTGTGAGTATCATTCAGCTTCATCTTTGCTGCTCATATGTGTTCAGCACATGTCATTGTAGCAAACTGTTCAGCTCAGAGTGTTGTGCACTACATGTGTATTCATTGCTGCAACTTCTTTTCTCTCTCATTGAGGTTTCTTGCAGGTCCTTGCAAGGTGTTTGAGCTTTTCACAGTTATAACATTTGTGAGTCTCTGCTCATCAAGATTGAGGCTTATAGGGCTTGCTCATGCGTCATTCTTGCTTCACTCATGATTGCTGCTCACAGTGCTTCTCAATTGCGTTGAGATTCATAGGGTCACCTCTTCTGAGAATATAACGTCTTTTTCACATCTTCAGTGTGTAGTGTTCTGTACGCTTCATTCATTGTTCTCATTGACAACTGTTGATGTTGATGAAGATATTGATCATATTTTGAAGCTCTTCAGGTCAATTCATTCTGACTATCTCATCTTTAATAGTCTTGTTGAGTCCTCAATAGTATTGCGATACTAAAGCGTCATCATCTCAATTCATTAGAGCCGCGATTCACTGAAACTCTGCCGCATACTTGACTGTCAACTTATTCATCTTCAGGATGTGAAGTCGTCTTTTCACTGCTCATTTCTTGTCAACTATCTTGAAGGCTCTTTGAAGCTCATCCTTGAACTTCTTATAGTTGCTGAATATGGATTTTTTATCATTCATTCATTTCTTTGATGTCTTGTCAAGAAACTCATGCAGTTTGAGGTCAACTCAATCAAATGCTGCATTCTTGAGGTACAATACAGTAAACAGACCTTTGTTCATCTCGAACCTGAACTTCGCCTGATTGAATTCAACATATAACTTGAGTTTGATCAAGAAGGCTCACAGCTTCTCTCTCTCACCTGTGAATGCATTGAGTGTCAATACCTTGAGTACATTGATCATTTGCTGAAGGCCTTGAAGGTTGACTTGACTTGTCAAAGCTGACTTCTGTGCACTGATTGTCATTCTTATATCGTAAGAGTGTTTAAAGTGTTACGTCCTGATCTGAGATGCCTCAAATATTAGGGTTAAAGGTTTGTGCTTGTTGATATAAGAATCTCAGTGTGCAATGTAGAATAAACCAGTAGTTGATAACTTGTATTGAGTTGAACATGATTGTTTTCATAAGAGAAACAATCCTTTCTATATAGAGCAAGGGTTGACCCTCAAAGAATCAACTCAATCTGCTAAGGGTTGACTTGACACTCTCATGATTGAGTTGACACTCAACTTGTCATCTCATGTCAGAGACTACGCAGTTCTTATGTTTGACCCATTCTGTTAGTTTTAACTGAGTATGATTGTAACAATATCATATATATGAAGAACCTCAGATCATTATTTATATTATTTAAATCTACAGCACTGAATTTAATAGATCACATGCTTGTAAATGTCTATACATAAAGATTAACTATGTGATGTTGATATACTCTGTGTGTATGAAGTCTGTCAAATACTTAAGATCAAAAATCATTTACAATCTAGAACTATGTAAGTACTCATACTTTATTACCCTCACAAACATTGAGGTGAACATTCAATGCAGTCTTCTAAATCAGTTCTTAAGTAATGATAGTGAGAAACATTTGCTATCAAAATAATAACTGACAACTGACATCAGTTAAAATCAGTCAGACTTTCAATAATCATGATATTTAACAGCCTCACACTTTCAATAACACTGTTATTAACTATAAATTGAAAGCCTGTTTCTGCTGACTGACATGCTCACTGATTGTACTTATATGATTGACCCTATGCACCTCACTGTCATTTATATGATTGTGTTTTCATTGTTTTTTTATAAAAAGTAAACATCATCATATCATGATGTCTCACTGTCATTGTCACATGATGACTACTACTATTTACCCTACTACTCTGCTTACTATTAATCTGCAATTAAACAATAACATTGCTTTATATAAAGAGATGCAGAAGACCCTTGCATATAATGAGCAATGTAAGACAAAGAACACTCATGTAACATATAAATGTTCACTGCAGAACTGACAGACTAGTATTTACTCTTATAATAATGTTCTTCATGTTAATTGTCTTTTGTTTACAGACTTACTGTTGCAAACAGATCTTTAACAACAATAAGCTTATTTATGAGTTGAAATTTATCTGCTTTTTTGAGAATAAGATCATTTATAAGACTCTGAAAACAAAAAAGAGTAAGAAAGCAAAAGAAATAAATGTGACAGCAGATGTAACTGTCAAAACACTGAAGTATAACTTGATATGACTGCATGTTGCAGTTATAGTAGAATTATATCACATTCAAATGTCTTAAGAAAAGAATCAGTGATCATTATCTCACAGATCTGCTTCAAAGACACAGATGAATGTCACTGTGCAAAACGAAACAACAAAAAAGCATCTCAGTTATAATGATTAAGAACTTAAGATTCTACTAAATGACTATTCTGTTAAACAGATGCATTCTCTTGTGAATTTACTCTAAAGCACTGATCTTGAAAATGCAAAGTGACAGAATATGAAGCAGCATCTTTATACAGTAACAGACTTTCTTTTAAAGCACTATCTTTTTCTTTAAGATAACAATTAACACAGTGTTAAATTGTCAGATTTTATCACTGAGAAATTTAAGAATAAAAGTCTCACTTTATGCTGATTTTTTATTTTGATTATGTACAACATCAAGAAAAATCAGTATGAGCAAATTGAATCTGCTAAGACAATGCAGAACAAGAATCTTTTAATCTGTTCATTGAGTGTTTTTATCTTTTACTTCTTTTAATAATAACACTGCAGTGATGAGAGCTTTCTGTTGTTTGCTCACAGCAGTGATTGATATAATATTTGACTGTTAAAGCAGAACAATCAGCATCTGAAATCTGAGCTGTTAAATAAATGACAGCATCATTGAATAAAGCAGTTCTTTAATGCTGTAAGTATTTAATTCATAAAGATTACTCACTTTAAATGCAGCTCTGAGACATAAATGAGTGAGATGAAGAGAATGAGTGAGAATCAGATTCAGTGAGTAAAGCAGTAAAATTCTAATCAGATAACAGAGTGTTATCTGACTGCTCTATTAAGAAAGTTTATATGAGCAATGACTGAGTTTACACTGCATGCTTAAAGCAATTACTGTCTTTTGTTCTGCTTTCTTTTATTTAACTAAAGCTAAACTACTGTCACAGGTTTGCAATGAGACTGATGCTTAATTGATAATGTCTAAATACAAGAAGAATACTATGAAGAGAAAAAGAAGAGCCTTGTTGTCAGAGTGAATACAGACGTAGTTCATGTGACTAAGCATGCTAAGTGAGGACTCATATAAAAAGAGCTTCTTTGCACATGAAGACTCTTCAGAGTTAGTCTTGACATCAATTAAGATATATGGTTTTGCTCTATCATCAAATAGTCTGTGCATTGTCATACCTCACACTGTCATAAATCTGTTTTGATACCTATCTGAGACAGATAGATGTGAAACCTTACAGTTTTAACTCTTTTATCTCTTTTGATTGATAGTTCATTGTGTGACAATATGCAGATAAGAAGTCAACGTCATTAAAGTGACAGTCACATATTAAGTTCATCTCATTAAACTTGAAGTTGTGCAGAATCTGATGACCCTCTTGAAGAAAATCCACTTTCAGCTGATTCATCACAAACAATGCAACATGAGACTGATGATTTCACATCTATGATACAAGGTTTAAACAATGAGTTAAAACAGACAGAAAAGAAAAGAAATCTGCTTTTAAAGAAACATTGTCTTGCATCTATTCAGAGAAAGATTCAAGTGCTGCAAAGTCAAGATGCTGACAAGCCGCTTGTTGATGACTCTTCTGACTCAAAGGCTGATTATATTTCTTTTATATTGAAGCACATTCAATTCATAGCCTTTATCAAGCGGTCTGCAGAGAACTACCTCAGCACAATGATGTTGAAGAAGAACATTTGCTCAGAGCATTTGAACATCTATACTGAGAAGACAGTACAAGAGCATCTCAACTTTGTATGCAGCACAGAGACAGTGTTTCACCTGATGTCTGAAAACTTTCTTAAGAATGAAGCAAAGATTCTATACATCATGCAGTTTCTGATGAGAGAATCACAAGATGCATGATACTGACATCAGAAAACTGTTTCTCTTGAGGATATCTTATGAAAGTACT